>SXGT01037682.1_pt1 | contig 20502 bp, 21 predicted proteins | sample 3176221 | NCBI WGS metagenome assembly SXGT01 (sample SAMN11356862, study PRJNA531348) | freshwater metagenome | isolation source: freshwater sample F1-120 | place: China: Fuxian Lake, Yuxi | collected 2017-12-25
GCGCCTGGCGACGCTCTCCGGTGGGGTGGCCGTGATCCGGGTGGGCGCCCCCTCGGAGGCGGAGATGAAGAGCAAGAAGGAGGCCCTCGACGACGCCATCAGCGCCACCAAGGCCGCTGTGGCCGAGGGGATCGTACCCGGCGGCGGGCTCGCACTCCTGCTCGCGATCGAGGCTGTCGAGCGAGAGGAAGCGAAGTGCGAGGGGGACGAGAGGACAGGCCTTCAAATCCTGAAGCGGGCGCTGGAAGCGCCCACGCGCCAGATCGCCGAGAACTCCGCGGCCGACGGCGGGGTTGTGGTGAACCAGATGCGCCAGAGCACGGGTAACATGGGCTTCGATGCCGCGCGCAAGGAGTACGTCGACTTGATCGAGGCCGGGATCGTCGACCCCACCAAGGTGGTCCGTATCGCCATCGAGAACGCCGTCTCGGTGGCAAGCCTGCTTCTCATGACCGAGGCAACGTTGACCGAGGAGCCGGAGGAGAAAGTCGCTTCGAAGATGGGCCGCGGGGAGGGAGACCTGGACTGATCGACACCCTGCTCCCATTCGAGCTCGGAGCCGGATTGGAATGCGGGTTTCGCGTGTGATTCAACTCGAGGTGGCCGGATGAAGCTCGACGACGTTCAGGACTACGAAGGTTGAGTCCTTTGAGCCGGAAGACCCCGCCGAGCGCAAGGATTGGGCTCTGGCCACGTGTCGCCTCGGGCTCTAACCCACAGACAAATCAAGAGCCCACTGGCTCGGAGGAACGTAAGTGCTCAAGGACATACCCTTCGTGCTCGCCAGGCTGAAATGGATGCGAGAGGAGCAGATTTGGCCCAACGGATTGCGCTACCTCTGGACGGATGCTTTTGGAGTCGTCCTCCTCGTTTCGCTTTACAAGGAGCTTGGAGACCAGAACTACCTGGCCGAAGCCGAGTGGGTTGTGTCGGAAGTGGACCGAGTGCTGGGCAGGAGCCGCGGGATTCGGATTGGCCAGGAGGCCGACCGGGATGGTCAGTATTTCCACTATCTCGCCCAGTGGGTTTTTGCGCTGACTTGCCTGGGAAATTTGAAGCCCGGATTCAGACAACGGGCCATCGATCCTCACGACCACGCTGCGCGAGGTGCCGGACCACGAGTCATCCTTGGCGAAATATTCGCCCTTGAAGTGGTCGAACTCCTCCGAGAGCTTCTCGAGGTGCCTCTGGAGATCCTTCATGGCCTTCCTGCGACCGGGCTCGAAGGGATAGAGCTCGTGCAAGCCCTTGCTCCTCGACCCTACAGGACGCCGCTCGGATAGAACGGTCTCGACTGTCTTCCTGACGCCGTTGTGGAAAAGCTCCACTTGAGCTTCTCACCGGCCTTCTTCTTCGAGAGGAAGCGGACGAAGTCGGCTCCCCTCTTCAACTGGTAGTTATCGACGGCGACGACCACGTCGTGGATCTCGATACCGGCCTTGTGGGCTGGCCAGTCCTTCACTACATCCTCCACCACGACCCCGAGGCCCCAAGTGGTTCGCCAAGACCTCCGGGACCTCGCCGTACCCGATACCGAGGTACCCGCGGCCATTCCCTGATTTCAAGGGTTCGCTCGCTGGCTCTTATTCCCCCTCGGGCTGTAGCACAGGCGAAGCTTGAGCGGAACCAAGGGGGACCTTCAGCTCCTTCGTCTCGCCGCCGCGGCGGCTGGAAAGTAGCAACTCCTCCCCGGGCTGCATCTCGCGGATCTTCTTCCGGAGGGCGCCGAGGCCCTTGAGACTCTCGCCAGCCACGGACATCACAACATCGTGTTTCTTCAGGCCTGCCCTTGCCGCCGGGCTCTCCGGCGACACCTCCGCGATCATGGCGCCTTCCGTGTTGCCGAGATGCGCCGCGAGATCCTCCGGGATGGGCACAAGTTGGACCCCAAGAAAAGCGGTCTCTTCAGCGGCATGTACGCCGCCGAGCCAGCTGAGAAGAGAGCTCCCCACGATGGCCATGGCGTTCAATTTGGGATGCACGGCTGATCTCCTTTTCCATGCTGCTGCCTTCAAACTCACCGTCTCGGCGCCAGCAGGTAGCGCCTCGGCCGGAACAAGAAAATCCGGCGCCCAAGCAATCAGCCGCGCTGTTGGGGCGTGGTGGATCGACTGAAAGATATTCCCGAGCGCCGGATGTGAAGAGAATTTCGCAGGGTTACTTCGCCTTCACTGCAATCTTCTTCGGCAGCGCCTCGACGCTCTTGGGAAGGGTTATGGAGAGGACTCCGTCCTTCGTCTCGGCCTCGATCTTGTCGGCCTTGACGGCGACGGGGAGAGTTACCGAGCGGCTGAATGTGCCGTGGCTCCGCTCGACGCGGTGCCAGGTCTTGCCCTTCTCCTCCTTCTCATGGTGCTTCTCGCCCTTCAGGGTCAGTGTATTGCCGGTCATCGAGATGTCGATCTCCTTGGGATCGATGCCGGGCACCTCCACCTTGACGACGAAGGACTCCGGCGTCTCGGCCAGGTCCAGAGCAGGACCCCACGCGCTGGTCACGTCGACGGGACCAAAGAAGTCCTCATCGGAAGCCCCGAAGTCCCTCAGGAGCCGATTCACCTGTTTCCGCAGCGCCGTAATGCCATTACCTTCTCTCTTCCAGGGGATGAGATCCATGACTTGCACTCCTTTGCAAAAAGCCTGTTGGAACCAGCACCCAATCTAACTGCACCGGAACGGCTTACGCACATTGCGTACCAGGAGCTTGCGAGTAGAGCGATGGGTGTCCGCGACCGCGCCGGCCCCAAGGACGGCGTGAAGATGCGGCCTCGAGCCGGGACAAGTAGTGCGGATTTTGCAGAGGTGATGGAGGATTTTTCCCGGGCGAGACCGGACGCGAAGGCAAAGTCGCCGCGTCCCAGGAGCCTTCCTGTCGTGGACAGGCGTTTGCATCCGAAAGGATGGAATTTCGTGAGAGTGCGTTGCACGGTCGGGTTTCCGGGAACGTTTTTTGAAGGAGCCGAAAGCATGAATGTTCAGCAGCTAATGGCAACAAAGGTCAAGACTTGCAGCCTGGCGGACACGCTCAACAGGGCCGCGGAGTTGATGTGGGATGGCGATTGCGGCTGCGTGCCGGTCGTCGACGGGGAGTCTCACGTCATGGGGATTCTCACAGACAGGGACATCTGCATGGCGGCGTACACACAGGGAAAAGCGCTGTGGGAGCTCCCCGTGGAGCTTGCCATGAACAAGAAAGTCTGGGCGATCCGCCCGGAGGAGACGATTTCTGCCGCGGAGAAACTCCTGGCGGAGAAGAAAGTCCACCGGCTACCCGTCGTCGACCAAGCGGGGCACTTGGTGGGAATTCTCTCTCTCAGTGACATCGCTCGGCAGGCTGCCTGTGACCGAGGTGCGAAGCGGAAAACCATCACCGACACCGAGGTCGGCGAGACCGTGGCCGCGATCTGCGAGCCGCGGGCGGCTATCAAGCCTCGGATGGTGCCGGAACAGCCGTCGAAGGCGGTGGCCTGAGCGCTGCGAGCCTCGTTCCCCGGACCGTGAGATTGAGGCTGGTCAATTGCATTGCCTCTCCGGACGCAAGCACCGAGCCGCGAGCGCCGCTCCAGGAATGCAGGGTAAAAGGGCAGAATCGACGTCCTGTGCCAAGAATCCGTTGATACCGTTCAAGCCCGGGCGAAGTATTCACGGAACACACAAGCTTTGAATGACCTGAGCTAGGCTTCAGAGGCCGATAGAAACCAAGGAGTGGTGATCATGGACGTAGTTCCTGAGGTGTTCGGAGAGTTGGGTTCGCAGCCATCTGGTCCAGGTCGTGAGCCGTTACGGGTGATTGTCGAGAAGACTGCCCCCGTGGTGATCAAGGCCGAGGTCGCCCCGGATCGAAAGCTGTGCTCCGTCCTGCTGGTGAGCGGCAAGGAAGACCCGGAGTGGACCCACGCGTTCGAGGCTCTTCTCGAGTCGATGGGGGCCGAGGTTTGACGACCCGAGTCCAGCCCAGGGATCGGTTTCCTGCTGAAGGACTTCTCACCCGAAGCGGCGTTCTTCTCCCCGGCGCCTTCCTCTTACGATGCCTCCTGTCTTTCTCACCTGTTCGAAGCACACGGATTTTCGAAAACCCGGCTCGCCGCGGTGAGCGACGTGCCGAGGCCGCAGTTGCGCTCCTGTGGTTTCTCAGCGTGTTTCGTGAAGCCCCTCAACTTCGATCGGCTCCGCGCTTTCCTACTGCACTCAAGCTTTTCCTGGAAAGCGTGACGGCGAGCCCTGACTGAAGGGGCCATCCTCGACAGCGGACATTCCAGTGCATCCTCCAACAAGGCGAATACCGCAGCAACCTTCAGTCCATGGGAAGCTGAACGGTTACGATCGCGCCACCCCCGCGAGGACACTCCACAGAGATCTCCCCGCCGTGAAGCTCGATCGCGCTCCTCGCGATCGGAAGACCGAGTCCGGTGCCGGTGCGCTTGGTGGTAAAGAAGGGCTCGAAGATCGTCTTTCGCAACCCTTCGGGTATACCGGGCCCTGTGTCCTTGAAGGAAACCTTGCAGCAGCCTTTCCGGCAGCACGCACCGTCGGTCTCGATCACGACTTCGAGCTTTCCCGAGCCCTCCATGGCCTGCGCTGCGTTGAGGCAGATGTTCAAGAATACGGACTTGAGCATTTCAATGTCGCAGGGGACCACAACGTCCGATTTCGAAAGGGTCAGCTCGACGCCCTTCATGAGAGGGCCTGCTGAGGCGAGCGCAAGAACGTCTTCCAGTAGCGCGTGGATCGGAACGGGAAAGCGCTCGGGCTTTCGCGCCCGCGCGAAGACGAGAATATCCTGGACCGTCGTGGCGAGCCCCGTGGCGCTCCTGATGCCCTCCTCGACGATCGTCTTTTCAATCGTGCCCGGGGGCAACCGTCGCGCGAGCATGTCCAGGGCGGCGATGATTCCCGCAAGCGGGTTCTTGACCTCGTGGGCGACGATCGCCGCCATTTCCCCGAGCTTCGGTAGGGACAAATGACCATGTTGTGAAAGCGGCCATCCTCGTCCCTGGCCTCGACGACTGGCATCCTTGTCGCCCTGGAGAGAAGCTCCGTGAGCGCGCTCTCATGCTTGGGGTCGAGATGCTGGATGACCACGTTGGCTATCCCGCAGTCGGGGGAAATATTCTGCACGAACGCGGTTATTGCCTCCAGTCCTCCTGCGGAAGCTCCGATGGCAACGACGGGAAAAGACCCGGAAGCCGGTGCCGAATCTTGGTCGGGCATGGATATGTGTTCCTTCCAAGCACACCCGAGAAGAAATGTGGACGCCCAGAAACCTCACTTTCTTCCGGCATGCCTTTTACTGCTATGCTCTCCAAAGCATGAGGCTTGTCAGGTTGCGAAGATCTTGGTTGTTGAGAATGATCGTCTTTATCACCTGGTCCTTGTCGAGGCGCTTCGGGAAGCAGGCTACGAGGTTCTTGGAGCCGTGGATGGCGGTGACGCCAGGAAATCCCTGAGCACGGAGATGGATCTGGCGCTCCTTGACGGTCAGTTGCCGGACATGAGCGGCCTGACACTGCTTGAGGAGTTCAAGGCAGCGCACCCGGCCTGTCCAGTCATTGTCGTGAAGCGCATCCGATCCCGAAGGACGAGGCAAGGGCAATGAGCCTCGGGGCTTTCCGCTACATGGATAAGCCCCGGCACTTGTGCGAGATACTCGCGGTTGTGCAGTTGGCCCTCAACACAGCGGGGACAGAGTTGCCGTGAGTCGGTCCGGGGCAACCTGAAACCCTCTCGCCGAGTACCGACCAGGCCGGCTCACCCGCGCCCGCCGACGGGCGCTTCGAGCGTTTGAGCCTGGTTGAGGCTCCTGTCGCTGAACGACATTGCTTTGCCAAAACTGCATCTCTTCGCTGCCGTATTGGCCCCTTATCCCGGTGGTCAACCTTCCTCCCTCTCGGGCCTGCGTCGGCCGAGTGCTGTTCGCGTAATCTTCCGCAAGCGGTGAAAATTCACCGGTATACCCCTCGCGGGGGAGGAAGACCTCCTCCGCAAACGTGACGGTGAGCCCTGACTGAAGGGGCCGTCCTTGACGTTTCGATTTCACATTGCGCGGACAAGATCATGAGCCGCAAGCGGGCTGCTCGCCGGGATCAGCCTTGCAGCAGAAGGCATAGTCAAGTGCCTCTCCATGGAGGCGCTGAGCCAGGCGCCAAGGACAGGGGGCCGGGAGCCATCGGTCCTGGTACGCCGTGTGCGGGAAAAAACTCGACTCGTTTGGAATTGTTGACCGGCTTTCTTCGGTTCGTGCGGAAGGCTGTAAATGGAGGTTCCCTTGTCGACCCATGCAACGTTTGACTCTGCGGCCGAGCGCCACCAAATGGTGGCCCTGCAAATCGCTGCCCGGGGAATCCGCGACCCACGCATACTCGAGGCTTTTCGTGCTGTGCCACGGGAAGCATTCTTGCCTGTAGACCTGGCAGAGTTCACCTACCAGGACACGCCACTGCCGATCGGCGACGGTCAGACCATTTCGCAGCCTTACATTGTCGCCCTGATGACCGAAGCGCTGCGACTCAAGCCTGGCGACCGAGTGCTCGAGGTCGGGACGGGATCGGGCTATGCCGCAGCGATCCTCAGCCGAGTCGCAACCCAGGTCTTCAGCGTCGAGCGCATCGAGGCGCTGGCCTATGTCGCCCGCCGCCGACTCGAACGGCTGGGTTTTTCCAATGTTCAGGTGCTCCATGGCGACGGCAGCGTGGGTTGGCTTGAACACGCGCCCTACGACGCCATCACAGTGGCGGCGGGAGGGCCGGACGTACCAGAGACGCTCCTCTCCCAGCTCGCGCCGGGAGGGCGGCTGGTCATGCCGGTCGGATCTACCCCTCGCAGGCAAAGCCTGGTGCGCGTCACTCGCAGAGGTTCAGATCAGTATGACCGCGAGGACCTCGAGGAAGTACGTTTCGTGCCTCTGATCGGCGTCGAGGGCTGGGGCGAGCCCGCGACAGAGCGTGTGCACGGCGCCAGGGCAACGCCGAGCCGACCTGCGGCGGTGACCAAGCTGATCCGCGAGGAAGCAGAGCCGATCGCCTCCATCGAGGGAGCGGAACTCGGTCCACTCCTTGACCGGATCGGCGAGGCACGCCTGGTACTGCTGGGGGAGGCCACGCACGGGACCTCCGAGTTCTACCGCATGCGCGCCCGTATCACGCAGGAGCTCATCGAGCGCCGAGGCTTCAACATCGTCGCGGTTGAGGCAGATTGGCCCGATGCTGCACGTGTGGACGCCTACGCCAGGAATTTGCCGTGCCCGCGCTCCGGTGCAAGGGCTTTCACCCGCTTCCCGACCTGGATGTGGCGCAACGAGGAAGTGAAGAATTTCGTCGAGTGGCTGCGAAAGCGAAATGCCGCTGTAAAGGATCCCGATCTACGCACCGGATTCCATGGACTGGACCTCTACAGCCTGCATGCCTCGATTCAGGCGGTCCTCGAGTACCTCGACCGACTCGACCCGGAAGCTGCGCGGATTGCGCGTCGTCGATACGGCTGCTTGACGCCGTGGGAGTCAGATCCCGCGGCCTATGGTCAGGCCGTGACCACGGGCAGCTACCGAAGCTGCGAGGAGCCGGTCGTCGCCATGCTCAAGGACCTGCTCGCGAAACGACTCGACTACATGTCAAGCGACGGTGAATGCTTCCACGACGCGGTGCAAAATGCCCGGTTGGTCGCCAGTGGCGAGGGGTACTATCGGAGCATGTTCTACGGATCGAAGCAGTCCTGGAATCTACGCGATCAGCACATGTTCGAGACCCTGGAAACGGTTCTTTCGTTCCGCGGTCCCCGGGCCAAGGCAGTCGTCTGGGAGCACAACTCTCACGTTGGAAACGCTGCGGCGACCGAGATGCGGGCCCGGGGGGAGCACAACGTTGGGCAGCTCGTCAGGGAACGCCACGGCAATGCCGCCTACCTCGTGGGATTCGGTACGGACCGCGGCACGGTGGCCGCGGCGTCGGAGTGGGGTGGGCCGATGGAGGTGAAGGACGTACGGCCTGCCCACGCGGATAGCTACGAGAAACTCTGTCACGACACAAAAACGGAAGCCTTCCTGCTCCACCTTCGGGAGCCGTCCAGGAAGGCCCTGCGCGATGAGCTGCTCTCTCCCCGTCTGGAGCGGGCGATTGGAGTCATCTACAGGCCGGAGACAGAGCTTCTCAGCCATTACTTCCAAGCCATTCTTCCCCTACAGTTCGACGAATACGTCTGGTTTGACGTCACCAGCTCGATTGCCCCGCTAGACTCTGAGTCAGGGCGAGGGATGCCAGACACCTATCCGTTCGGGCTGTGACAAGGTCCGCCTGGAGCATTTGTTTGTCATGACCCAGGATATGCCGAAAGTTCTCTTCGAATTCACTGCGCCTCTCTCTGCCAGGGACTGGCAGACGGTAAACGACGGAGTGATGGGCGGCGCATCTGAAGGTAGGTTCGAGATCACGGACAGGAAGACACTGGAGTTCATGGGCAACTTGTCTCTGGAGAATAGTGGCGGATTTGCCTCCGTGCGGAGCAAGGCCAAGAAGCTCGGTCTGGAAAAAGGTGATACGCTGGTCGCCAAAGTGAAAGGCGATGGGCGGGAGTATTCGCTGAACCTTTACCTCAACAAACCGCTGGTTGCCTTCGCTTATCGGGCCACAGTGCAAACGAAGAACGACGAGTGGATCGAGGTCAAAGTCCCGCTCGACAGGTTCGAGGCGACATCGTTTGGCCGGATCGTCAAAGATGCCGGTGCAGTGAAAACGGAAGAGATCAACGCAGTGGGCTTTATGCTGGGCGACAAGAAGGCAGGGCCGTTCAAGTTGGAGATCGAGTCGATCAAGGTGGAGCGGACGGGGAAGTGAAAAGTGACCCGGCAGGGCCTTCGAGCCTTACGGCCTACCAGACTGGCTCCATTTTCGACTGCCACTTCCACACGTGTTTATCTGCATGTTGGCATACTATGTCGAAGGGCACCTGCGTGAAAAGTTACGGCCCGTATTGTTCGCCGACGACGACCGCGAGTCGGCGGCTGCAAATCGCAAGTCGATTGTTGCACCAGCACAGCGTTCCGAGTCCGCCAAACGCAAAGACGCCACCCAACGCACTTCAGACGACTATCCCGTGCAGAGTTTCCACGACATCTTGCAAGACCTCGGCACGCTCTGCCGCAACCAAATTCGCATTCCTGAATTCGACTCAGAATTGGACAAGCTCACGTTGGCCACTCCGTACCAGCAACACGTCCTTGATCTCTTAGGAGTTACCCCGAACTAGAGATTTAGACCGCATGTTCCAGAATCCATGCATTTCAAATCTGCCTCCATTGCCCATTTGAGCCTGCAAAATGCAGGCTCAAATCGTAAATTACCTGCTGAAATCCGGTTCAAGTTCGGTCTAAATAGAAACCTTTCCTGAAGACATACCTTGGCGGCCGAAAGCTTCGTAGATTCCGTCCCATAACTTATGCCGAGCGATCAGGCAATTCACGGCTGTCTCTTCAGCAACTTTCCATAGGGACTCATCTGATCCGCAAAGCGACTGCACCAACCGAGTCGCCATTGGGCCATGCTCGTCCCCGTCCAAGCCGATATGCCGCTCAAGATAATACTGGAAATCTTTGAGTTGCCCGCCAGCCTCCACGTTGAGCCTGTCCACGATGCGCTGAAAAACATCTGGCAACAAATCTTCCCGACCATAGGTGAAGGCCGAGGCTATCGCACAGAGATTGCCGCTGTCGATGAGCGTGAACGTCGCTTGCACAAAATGACGAGCCGATGAGGGGACGGTCGGCGAAGTGAGTGCTGTCGGAAGCGGAACGCCTCGGCGAAGATCATTGAGGAATTCGTCAATGCCAGCGGTGTTAGCATTACATTGTTTCATAGAACGATGATAAAGCTCGAAATGGCTGGCGAACCCGCCTCGGCCATCGTCGTCGGATTCCTCGGCAAGCACGATCTCGTTGATGAAGCGGCACGCCTGCGGGGCAGCGGGGACCAACCAAGGCACTTCGACGCAGCAGAGTCGTCGTTGCAGTACCTTGAGCAAAGACATGAAATCCCACACAGCGAAGACGTGGTGTTCCATGAAAAGACGTAACGCATCCATGCGATCAATTTCGTCGTAGATGCGGTGGTTGAGCAAGGACTCCCTCAACGGATTCAGTCGTTCTTTAATTTTAGTTCCGTGGTTCAAGTCGTTTCTCTTTCCTGAATCGGGACAAATCGCCAACCCTCAAAGACCGTGGGTGGGTCAAGGCGTTTAATCTGAGTCAAACCGTAGGTAAATTGATTCCTTAACATCGAAATTCGTGGCGGCTTCGCAGATGTGGTGACAATTCTGGATCGGCATCATCCCCAAGACCGCCAAGGTAGATGATGCGCTGCACGCCCGCTCGTTTTGCGGCATCAGCGAAATTTTTCGCCGCCTGCCGCTCTTCCTTCTCAAAGTCGTGCGACCCCGACATGAGATACACGAGGTAATAGACAGTGTGAACGCCTTTCAACGCCTCATCCAGTGAGGGAGCGTCCAAAACATCGCCCCGAACGATTTCCGTGGATTCTTTGACCAGAGGCCGAAGTTTCTCAGGATTGCGTGCCAGACACCGCAAAACGACGGGCTGCGGTTCGAGCAAGGGGATCAGCCGACCACCGACATAACCGGCTGCCCCCGTCAACAGAACTGTCAATGCAGTCAGCACTTCGGACCTTTCCGACTCTGGTGGCGGCCTGGTTCTCGCTCAAACTCCCTGTTAGGACACGATTTTCCCTGCGGATAGTATCATAAAGGGTTGGTCTACCGTTTCTCTAACCGAGGAACATGCTTGGCGGAGAGTTGGATCAGGGATGGAAATGTTGTCTTTACGAAAACCGCCTGTCGAATCAGTTCGCCGCTTCTTGGCGGGGCAAACGGCTCACGATTCAGCTGACCGGCTGTGGGAGCGACCGCCACTATTCCTCCCGCTGGCTTCGACGTGGATCGAACCCGCATTGGATTGGGGTCGGGAGAGTCCGTTTTTCACTCCGCCAAGGCCGCTTTGCAGCGGTGGGAGCAGTTCCGGTTCGGCTGGGTGGAAGCATGGTCGCCGGAAATGCCTCTTGAACCGGGCCAAATCGTGGCGATCATGGGCTGGGCCGTGGGATTCTGGTGGCTCAATTCTTGCCGCATCATCTACAGAGTGGACGAGTCGTGACGGATCACCAAGTTCGGTTTCGCCTACGGAACTCTGCCTGGCCATGTCGAGAGCGGCGAGGAAAGGTTCTTGATCGAATGAGAGCGAGACACCGACAAGGTATGGTACGACATTCTGCCTTTTTTCACGGCCCAACCACTTCTTGACTCGCTTGAGCTATCCGCTGGTTCAACGCACTCAGAAACAGTTTGGCAGAGACTCGGCGGCATCCATGTTCCGAGCCGTCAATTCGGCGTCACCTCTTTTCTGAAATTTGTTAAAGTACCGGGTGAGGGCCAGTCTGGAATCACGAGGAACAGGTAATGGATACTTTTGAAAATGCAACGCCGCCGCAAGAGCAACCGGAGATGGTTTTGGCTCAATGCTGGGAGTGCGGGGAAAAGAAAATGTGCTACGAGCATCTCGTTTGCTGCAGGGGAACCCGCTTCCACACGTGCCCGGAGTGCCGGAAGAAGCTTGAAGGCAAGGCAGCATGAACGATCACGAACTCTACATGCGGCGGGCTATCGCACTGGCGGCGAATGTTCCCGATCTGCCATTTGGGGCTTTGATCGTGGATGGTGACAGCGGCACGATTCTGTCGGAAGGCTGGAACAAGACTTCGCTCAATCCGATGTGGCACGGCGAAATCGATGCCATCAACGGGTTGGCTGCATCGGGTGTTGGCGTCGAGGGGAAGCACCTCGTATTGTACACGACCGCTGAGCCGTGTCCGATGTGCCAACCAGCGGTGCTGTGGAGCGGAATTGAAACGGTGGTGTTTGGCACTTCCATTCGCTCGCTTCAACGGCTGGGCTGGCGGCAAATCGACATTCTGGCAGAGGAAGTCGCTCGCCGTAGTCCGGCGTGGAACTGCACTCTGATCGGCGGGGTGTTAGAGTGGGACTGTGACGCTCTGTTTCAAAAGGTGATGTTACAACGTGTGTTATCGAGTGACGTAGTTCCCGTAGAATCATCCTGAGAAAGAGTCGAATGAAACTTGCTTACATGTCGGGCTTTTTGGCCCTATTGATGGTGACAACGGCGATGGCTGAAGACACGCCGCAACCCCTGTTCGACTTCACCGGAGCCGATGCTGCGAAGGACTGGCAGGCCGTCAACGACGGCGTGATGGGCGGCGTCTCCGAGGGCAAGTTCAAGATCACCGACAAGAAGACGATGGAGTTCTTCGGCACGCTGTCGCTAAAGAACAATGGCGGCTTCGCTTCCGTGCGGACCAAAGCCAAGAAGCTCGGTCTGGAGATGGAAGATACCCTCATCGCCAGAGTCCGGGGCGATGGCCGTGAGTTTTCGCTGAACCTCTACCTCAACACTCAGCGCATCGCTTTCTCGTACCGGGCGATGGTACAAACGAAGAAGGACGAATGGATCGATGTCCGAGTTCCTCTCGACAAGTTCGAGGCGACTTGGTTTGGCCGAGTCGTGAAGGACGCTGGTGCGGCGAAGCCGGAAGAGGTCAACGCACTCGGCTTCTTGCTGAGCGACAAGAAGGCCGGGCCGTTCAAGATGGAAGTGGAGTGGATCAAGGTGCTGAGGGCGGGGGCATCGAAATAAGACCGCGCCGGAAAAGAGCCGCGCAGCGGGCGGGCGCAACGCGCCCGGGAACGTCGATGCAGGCCTGGGCTTCGATGCCAGGGTGGAAGTTTCGAGACCGCGCGAGGTAGGCGGCCAGGAAGGACGACTCCGACCCGCAGCTTCCACAGTCGGTCACACTCTCTCTCCATGGCGGTGCTGCCTCCTCGGACGTCTCGGCGACCCTCGGCCACCGTGGGTTCGTGGAAGCTCCAGGAGTCGCGAACCTCGGGCCTCAGGGCTTCGTGGTCTGCTCCCACCACGCAGCCCGTTTCGAGAAACAGCACTCCGCCGAGCCCGAAGATCACCAGGCCAACGGACTGCCCGAGAAGCCCATTTGGCCTGCCCGAAACGGACTACGCAGGGCTTTCCATGTCCTCAGCCGAGCCGGAATCCAGCTCCCGCACGCGGTGGGCGGCGATCAACGAATAAAAAACTGGCACGACAAACAGGGTGAAGACGGTGCCGACGCTCATGCCCGCCACAAGCACGATCCCGATGCTGTTTCGGGCCTCGGCGCCAGGCCCTGTCACGAGCACCAGGGGAAAGTGTCCAAAGATGGTCGCCGCCGAAGTCATGAGCACGGGCCTCAGCCGAGTGATCGAAGCCACGCGAAGGGCCTCCGCCTTCGACAGTCCTCGTTCCTGCAATGTATTGGCAAACTCAACGATCAGAATTCCGTTTTTCGCGATGAGCCCAACGAGCGTGATCAATCCAACTTGCGAGTAGATATTGATGGTCGTGAGATCGAGAAAGCTGAACACGAGCGCTCCCGAGATGGCGAGCGGCACCGAGCCGAGGAGCACTATGAGCGGATCACGAAAGCTCTTGAACTGCGCTGCGAGCACGAGGTAGATCAGGATCACCGCGAAGCCCAGCGTCACGGTGAGCGCCGAGCCCTCCCGACGAATCTGCCGAGATTCCCCCGCGTGATCGAGGTTGACCCCGGGCCCCCGGGCCACCATCGCCGCTTCCTCGAGCACGCGCAGCCCATCTTCTTTCGTGACGCCCGGCTTGACGCCTCCGAAGACCCGTACTGCATTGCGTTGCTGAAACCGGTCCAGGGTGCGGGGCGCCGTACTCGCCTCGATGTGCGTGAACGTGGAAACTGGCACGAGCTGCCCAGCCGGAGTTTTGATCTTGAGGTCCAGCAGAGGACCGACGGTTGCACGATCCGCGGCGCCGATCTGCGGGATGACCTTGTAGCTGCGGTCAAAGTAGTTGAAGCGATTAACATACGCGCCGCCGAGCAACGTGCCGAGCTCCTGGCCGACCCCGGCCAGGTCGAGGCCGAGGTCAGCGAGCTGCTCACGGTCGATCACAACACGAGCCTCGGGCCTGTCGATCTTGAGATCGGTGTCCACGTACAGGAACTTGCCGCTCTGCCAGCCGGCGCCGACGACAGCTGCCGTCGTCTCGAGCATTTGCTCCACGGAGGCATCGCTCTGAAGCACGAGCTCCACGTCGTACTGGCCCGCATTGGGAAGCGGAGGATCGAGGCGAGGAAATACACGCAGACCCGGCACTTGCGAGACCGCCTCGAACACCGGCCCGTAAAGCTCGTGGGTTGACCGTGAACGCTGCCGCCAGTCCCTTGTGACCATGCCGCCAAATCCGCCCCAGCCGGCGGCCAGGGACCACATGAGCTCTGTTTCAGGAAAACCCTTGATCGTGGTCACCAGTTTGAGGGATTCGCTGTTAACGGATTCGAGCGTGGAATCCGGCGACGCATCGAGAAAGAGGCTGATGTGCCCCTGGTCCTCGACGGGCGCAAGCTCTCGCTTTGAGAAGGCGAAGAGCGGCCAGGCCGCGGCCATGATCAAGAGGGCAGCAACAGCGATCGCCCAGCGCATTTCGAGCGCTCGCCCGAGGAGCCAGGCATAACCACGCCGAACGACCTCGAATACGCGGTTGACGAATGCGGTCAAGCGGCTTTCCTTGCCGTGCGGTTGCACAAACCGTGAGCTCATGACCGGAGAGAGAGTCACTGCCACGATTCCCGAGACCACCACGGCAGCGGCCAGGGTGATGGCAAACTCCAGGAACAGCGTTCCGGTCAGCCCGCCCTGAAAGCCAATCGGGGTGTAGACCGCCGCAAGCGTAATCGTCATCGCAAGGATCGGTCCCAGGAGCTCCCGCGCCCCAATCAGCGCTGCCTCGACCCGTGACTTGCCCTCACGGATGTGCCGTTCGACGTTCTCGACAACCACGATCGCATCGTCAACAACGAGACCGACTGAAAGAACGATCGCAAGCATGGTCAGTAGATTCAGGCTGAAGCCAAGTGCAAGCATCACGATCGCCGCGCCAATGAGCGAAACAGGCATCGCCACGAGTGGCACAAGAGCCGTGCGAATCGACCCCATGAAGAGGAAAACTACCAGGCCGACAATGAGAATCGTTTCGATCAGGGTCTTCGTGATCTCCGTCAGAGCGTTCTCCATGAACACCGTGGCGTCATAGACGAGTCGCATCTCGATGTCCCCCGGCAGCCTGGGGCGGATTCGGTCCATCTCGGCGCGCAACCGGTGAGCCACATCAATCTCGTTGACGCCAATGAGCGGCCAAACACCGAGATAAACACCCTCCTTCTGGCTGATCTTGGCGACCAGATCAGCCTCCTCCGCACCAAGCTCCACCCTTGCCACGTCGCTGAGGCGCACGAGGGCACCCCCGCGGTTGGAAACGATCAGGTCCCGGAATTCTTCGACGGAGCGCAAATCGGTGTTGGCGATGAGATTCACCTGAACCAGGTTGCCTTTCGCCTGACCGAGGGCAGCCAGGTAGTTATTCCGCCGCAACGCGTCGTGGACGGCACCGGGAGAGAGGTTGAGGGCGGCAAGCCGGTCGGGGTCGATCCAGACGCGCATGGCAATTTGACGTCCGCCAAGGAGGTCGACCCGCTGGACGCCCGCCAGAGTATAAAGCTGCGGCTGCATCGTGCGGGCGAGCCAGTCCGTCAAGCCCGAGATGTTTCGCTCCGGGGAGCTGAAGCTCAGGTAAAACGACGCGTACGGGCGATCAGCGCGTTGCACTTCGACTACCGGCGGCTCGGCCTCCTGGGGAAGCTCGGATCGCACTTGTTGAAGGCGGGCGGTGACCTCGGCAAGCGCTGCCGTGCTCGAGTGATTCAGCTTGAGCCTCACGGTGATGGTGCTGACGCCTGCGCGGCTGCTCGACTCGATCGTATCGACACCGCTGATCGCCGAGACGACTCGCTCGATCGGTGTCGTCAAGAAACCACGGACGGTCTCGGCGCTGGCGCCGACATAGACCGTCGTGATCAACACGGAGGAGCTCTCGATCCTCGGAAACTGTTGCACGGGCAGGCTCGTCAGCGCACGCCATCCCACGAGCACGATGACAAGGTTGACCACGATGGCCAGAACCGGGTGCTTGATGAAAACATCGGTGAAAGAGCGTACGGGCCTCACCTGGCTACGCTCCCGCCAGCTCCGGACTCCTGCGCAATTGCCACCAACACCGACTCGCGGAGCTTGAATGAACCGGAGGCGGCCACCTGCTCACTCACGTTGAGCCCACCGAGGAGCAAGACCTCGTCACCCACCACGGTTCCGATTTTGACTTGCCGCACATGGGCGCGTGGCTTCCCTTCCGGATCGAGTTTGATCGCAAAGACATAATCCCCGTTGGGACCCTTCCGAAGCGCGCTGACCGGTACGGCCACGGCAGCAATCGGTGCTCCCACCGGGACGCGGACCCGAACTGAAGCTCCCGGCGGCGGATGGTTGGCCGCGCCCTCGATCCGTGCCCGCACCGTGGCGTTGCGAGTGGCGGGGTCGATCCGTGCGTCGACCGCGACAATTCTTGCGGCGGTGGCCCTGTCATCGCTGTCGGTGAAGATCTCGAGGACGTCGCCCTCGCGTAGCCCAACCGCGACTCGCTGGGCCACGGTGAAGTCGACGTGAACCGCCTCGTCGACGCCCTGCAGCGTCGTCAAGAATGTTCCTTCATTCAGGTACTGACCCACGTGCAGGTCCGCCATGCCGATGCGGGCACGGAACGGGGCCCGAAGAGTCTTTCGCTCGATGATAGCCCGTGTGCGAGCCATTTGCGCCGCAGTGAAGTCGCGCTCGGCGCGAGCGCTGTCAAGCTCCATGGCCGATACGGCGCGGCTTTGGATGGCGCGCTCAGTGCGCTTAAGCATGGCTTCCGCACGGACGGCCTGCGCTTCCTGCGCCCTGAGCTCGGCCTCCTCGACGGAGACATCGAGCGAGACCAGCTCCGCTCCGGCGTCGACGACTTGTCCGGGTATGAGCTTGGTCGCACGGACGGTTCCGGCAATCTCGTTGCGCAATGAGATCGATTGCAGCGCCAGAACCGTGCCGATCGATGTCACCGTCCGGCGGTACTCGCGCACGGAAGCAACAGCAACTGTCACAAATTCCATGGGCTCTGGCTGATTTGCCGCATCGGCGCTGGCCCTTTGAAATGACGCGCGCTTCCACACGGCGAGCCCGCCTCCTGCCCCCAGGAGGGCAGTGAACAGCAAGACGGGACCGATCCAAGAACGATGTCCACTCATGAGGCGCTCCTGTGAACTGACGGCGGCGAGCACAGCCCTGACAGCAACTGGTGTGCGACGTCAGGGAACTCGCAATTCTCGTCGGGTCGCCGCCGAAAAGAACTATACCTCGCGCGCCCACAAATGAGACATTCCGAATGGGCAGAGGAAGACCATCTCAAGTCTGCTGTTCGTTTCTGCTGGTGGGGGAGGCGAACCCTCCCCCCCGACGGCTCGCCTCCGAGCGGAGTGAGGGTGGAGCGAGGGCGGCGGCAACAACGACACGCGGCCTCCCCCTCCTCGGCGCCTGATGGGCGCCGGGCGCCTCTGGCGCGAGCAGCCACATCCTTTCGCAGGCTGCAAAAGGTCTCATCACTGCCCGCGTGCGGTACAACCCAGGTGAAATTACGCTACCTCACGATCGCCCCGGCGATCGCCGCCGTGAGGCAATTCGTCAGAGCCCCCGTGACCATCGCAGGTACCGCGAGACGAGCCAGGTCGGCGCGGCGGGACGGAGCGAGCTGGCCCAGGCCGCCCAGGATGACGCCGATCGACCCGAAGTTCGCGAAGCCGCACAGGGCGTAAGTCGCTATCACGCACCCGTGCGAGCTCAGCTCCGAACGCTGGATCATGGATTGTAGATCCCGATAGGCGATAAACTCATTTGCCACGAGCTTCGTCCCGAGGAGGCCGCCCACGCTATCGGCCTCGCTCCAGTCAACGCCGAGCACCCAGGCAAACGGGCTGAGGACGACCCCGAGGAGCTTCTGGAGCGAAGTCCCGAACGCTTCGAGCGGCCAGTTGACGAGGGCGATCAACGAGTAAAACGCGATCAGCATCGCGGCAATATTCAACGCGAGATGGAGCCCGTCCCGCACTCCCTGTGCGATCGCGTCAAGCAGGTTTGCCGCCGGTCGGTTAAAAGCCAGCTCCACTCCTTCGCCCGTCACAGGCTTTTCCGTCTCCGGGAGCACAATTTTCGCCAGTACGAAGGATGCCGGCGCCGCCATGAACGACGCGGCAATCAAGTGCGGCGCGTATTGGTTGCCCACGAAGGCCATGTAGACCCCAAGCACTGTGCCCGCAATCGTGGAGAGGCCCCCCGTCATGAGGGCAAGCAGTTCCGACTGCGTCATCTTCTCGATGTAGGGGCGGACGACCAGAGGCGCCTCCGTCATACCGACGAAAATGTCCGCGACGACCGACATTGCCTCGGCGCCGCTCACCCCAAGGATTTTTCCGAGCACCCGCCCCGCAGCCCACACCGCGACCTGCAAAATGCCCAGATGGTACAGAACGGCCGTCACCGCCGAGAAATAGATCACGATCGGAAGAGCCTGAAACGCGAGATAGAACCCGCCGCCCTTCTGCCCCAGGTCCCCGAAGACAAACTGCGAACCCGTGTAGGAGAATGACAGGAACTTTTCGGCGAACCGTGTCAGCCAATCCACGCCGCTCTTGCCCCACTCCGTCTTGAAGAGCGTTACCGCCAGAGCTACTTGGAGGGCAAGCCCTGTCCAAACTACCCGTATTCGGATGGCGCGGCGGTTCCTTGACAAGAGGAGGCAGATCCCCAGGATCACGATGACTCCGAGCAATCCGCGCAGGAGCTGCATGCCCACGTTATCGGCAGGTTGACAGCCGGCCCTTGAGTGTTTCCGGAAGTTTAAGGGGAAAAAATCTCTCCGGGCGAACCGCTTCCCCTGGAGCGACCGGGCAGTCTGGCCACACGGGGAGAGAGGACAGCATTCTCCGCGCAGTCGGAGTGCTCGCGGCGAAACCTCTGTCCTCCAGTGGCATCCAGGCTGCGTGTCAAGCGCTTGGATCTCATGGATCGAAACAACGCCCCGTCCACCCAGGGAGGAATAAACCCATGCAACGAATCTTGCTCTCCGTCTTTATAATTGCCACTTCTGCGTCGGACGCGCAACTCCACGCACAGCTCACCGAAAAGAAGGCTCTGACACTCGCACATCCTGGCCACAGTCGTCGCAGAGGCGAAAAAACGGAGAACGACGGGCGCGGCGTCATGCCGGCAGGACTTCGAGTGCCTGCCGGCACGACGAGAGCCTCTCACGCGGTTATGGTGCTCTCGCTCGTCTGTGTGGCAGGCAGGGTGGAAATGCTCGAATCAGGGAAGCTCGTCGGCCTCGGCTTCCTGACCGCGCTTCGCGAGCAAGGCTGGCGCCTGAAGCTGCTCGCCGCGTCAATGGGCCAGCTGCTCTCGGGCAGAATAACCAACCCGCTGGCACTACTTTCGAAAGCATTATCAGCCGCTCGGATTCACCAGGCGTGGCCTACTCCACGGTGGATGCACTGGCGACACTGCCACGTAAACTGTCGCCGCAGATCTTGGCGTTGCCCTTGTGTGGGGGACAGAACACCGCCACAGGAAGCTCAATCAACTGAAGCGCCGCAAGCCGTGTACGATATCAGCGATTGTCCGGACCATCGCAAGCAGCGGACACCCGCACGGACCCGACGCAGCCCAACTGACAGCAATAGTACACAACCGATGAACCCCATCCGCTTCCAGCAAGTCGACCTCACAACCCATGGCATGACGGTTGAAACCGTCCGGCACAATTTGTCGCCGGCTGAGCTCTATGAGGAGGCGATCCGCCTCGAGCCAGGTTCCTCCATAGCCGAGTCCGGCGCGCTTGTGGCCTACTCCGGCGCCAAGACCGGTCGCTCGCCGCAAGACAAGCGCATCGTCAAGCACCCCGACTCCGAAAAAGACGTGTGGTGGGGAGCGGTAAACTTCCCCATGGACGACCATGGCTTCCGCATCAACCGGGAGCGCGCCATTGACTATCTAAACACTTGTGAACGGCTCTACGTCGTGGACGCATTCGCGGGCTGGCATCCCCAGCACCGACTGAAAATCCGCATCATCTGCTCGCGTCCGTATCACGCGCTGTTCATGCACATCATGCTCATCCGCCCGACGCGCGAGGAGCTTGCGACGTTTGGCGAGCCGGACTACGTGATCTTCAATGCGGGTCGGTTCCCGGCTAACCGCCGGAATGACCTCCAAGACTTCCATCGACCTTTCCTTCGAGGAGAGACAGCTGGTCATCCTCGGCACTGAATACGCCGGCGAGATGAAGAAAGGCGTCTTTACGATCATGAATTACCTCATGCCGAAGCGCGGACTGCTCTCGATGCACTGCTCCGCCACGGCCGACTCACATCAGACGCACTCGTCGGTGCTCTTCGGGCTCTCCGGCACGGGCAAGACCACGCTTTCCGCCGA
>SXGT01226207.1_pt1 | contig 20501 bp, 17 predicted proteins | sample 3176221 | NCBI WGS metagenome assembly SXGT01 (sample SAMN11356862, study PRJNA531348) | freshwater metagenome | isolation source: freshwater sample F1-120 | place: China: Fuxian Lake, Yuxi | collected 2017-12-25
GTGATTGTTGCGACCAATGATCACTTCGCAGGCCCAGCCGAGAGTATGACGCAGATCGCGGCGCAAGTTAATGCCAAGACTGCAACAATTGCTAACGCAGGCCACTGGTGGATGTGCGAGCAACCACAATCTGCAGCCTCAATGTTGATGCAGCACTGGCATTCAGTCGCTGACTAAGCCTGCCAACTTGCATTATTTCTCTTTGTAGCCCACCGGGCACTTTGGACTTTTGCCCGAAACTTTTTTAATGGTTTTATCTTTGACTAAGGTAATTGTGTAGCTTGTTATGCTCATACCCGAGCCCGCTTGGCAGACGCTGTGGTCGATGTCGTGGCTGCTGAACTTTGCGTCTAACACGACGTATATGTGACGCCCGCAGTATTCAGTGCGAGCCCAGTCGACTTGATCGGGCGCAAAACAAAATGTTTTTAGGTTTATTCTGTAGAACTATTTCAACTCAAAGTACTAGAACCTTTGCAGAGTTATGGGGCTCATCAACGAAGCATCTTCTGTCGTAAACCTTCAGCAGCTTATGGAACACAGATTTACTTGAAAAATACTAAAGTAATGAGGCAGCTTCTTTCATTAACTCGGCTACACCCTCTCTCGCGAGCACCGTTGCGGCATTTTCATAGCGAACTTCTTCATAGTCATTTGGATGCACGACATAACCTGGGTAGTCGTTGCAGTAGCCAACAATCAACACCTCTCGTTCAGGTTTTGCAAGCTGTGACCGAATCTGATTAGCCACCGCAGTCAGAGGCTCTCCAGGAAGAAAAATAATCACAAGATTTCCGAAAGCTATTGCTCCTAATTCAGAATCAACTTGTTCACTACTTAGCCATCTTTGTACTCGCTCGGGATCGTGATCTCGTTGAAAGAGATAACTCTCAAGATCTTCCAACGAACGTCGCTGCAACCGAACCGATTTGCTTTTCGCCTCAATAAGACCTTCGATATTTTGATGTTTAACGCTCAGCATATCAATCGCAAAATTAGAGACAATTTTTCCGAATCTTTCAGCCTCCGCGACAGTCCTAAGTTTTAATGCCTCATCGGAACCCGAAGGCGCCTGAACAGTAATATTGATATTACTCTCGTAAGGGAAAGCCAAAGGATTGATATCTCCACAGGAGCCTTGCAAAAACAAGCATGGTGCATCTCCACCGACACTCTTTTCTACTTCAAGCGAAAGAACGCTCGGATAATCACCAAAAAGTAACGTGTTGTGTGCACCTGCAATTATGGGATGGCAAACAAATGATTGTATTACTCCAGAAATTTGACCTGAGTTGACGCTAGTAAACACGATTTGCCTGAGATTTGAGTCGATTTGGATCTCCGGATTTCTGCGATTAATTGTAAGCCCTGGAACTGCACGACTTAGCCACGAAGCCGAACAACTTTGCTGTTTGTGCCATGCATCCAATACTGAAGCAACTGTGACATCCACAAAGAAATCAAATGTTTTTTTATCTGGAGCACTGCTCAAGCCACATACATCTGGCCCCGAATGCGTGTGAGAAGCGCACAGGAAAACGTTGCTCCATTTAAAGCCGGTCACTCTCTTAAGTTGACTCCGAACTTCTTCAGTAAAGTCACTCGATATGTTACAAATATCCAACGATACAATCGCAGTAACTTCACCTTCGCTACCAAACACAGCGCTTCGTACAAAGATCGAAAGATGGACTCCCGTCGATTGACCGTCCCTACCCTTATAAACAGAGTGCTCCGTTGGGCCACCTGGTCTAGTTCGTATCGGGGGGTATCCCGCCATTTCAACAGCCCATGTGGGGGTAGCATCTGTCTTCGAAAAGCCGATCATTAACGACATTGAATTTTCCTGACGCACATATATTTCATATTCATTTTGTCTTCTCAAATTCAGTCAAGGCATCATCAATTAGGTCTAGCGCCCTATCGGCGAGTGCACGAGATATGACTAAGGGCGGTGTGATCCGCATTATCGGCGCAGCGCTCGCGACCAGCACGCCGCGTTTCAATATCAATTTATAAAGCCTTTCCGCGTCTTCTTGTTTGATTCTCTGTTTAGTTTCACGATTTGAAACAAACTCGATGGCAATCAACATTCCGATTCCACGGACATCCCCAATCATTTGATGTCGATTCTTCATCTCAACTAAACGAGATTTGATATATGCCCCAGTTTCAGCACCCTTTTCAACTAAGTTCTCTTCATCAATCACTTTCAAAGTCGCAAGCGCAGCGGCCGCTGAAATTGGGCTCCCACCAAAAGTACTAGTTCCTCCGTTGTACTGATCCCACGGCCAATTCTCCATAAGTTCTTTTCGCGATCCAACGATCCCAAGTGGGAAACCAGACGCAATCCCCTTTCCCATTGTCATAATGTCGGGAGAAACGTCGTAATGCTGACTAGCCCAAAGTTTCCCTGTCCGACCTGCCGAAGTCAAAATTTCATCTATGAATAATAGGATCCCATTCTTCTTACAGAATAATTCAATCTTTTTGACAAACTCCGGTGGAGGAATTATCACTCCGCCTGCACCCTGAATCGCCTCCATTACAACAGCGGCTACTGACCCGGTTGATTGCTCTTCGTAAACATTTTCTATGAAATCCGCGCACGCAGCGTTACAGGATGGATAGGTGAGACCCAGCGGACATCTATAGCAGTAAGCGTTCGGGGTTTGGTAGTAGCCAGCCGCCATCGGACCAAAACCCTTCTTATAGTTACCACCCATCGCAGACAACGCTCCAATTGTCTTGCCATGAAATCCTCTGTATAAAGAGATAAATTCATCATTCTTAGTAGCAGCCTTAGCAAGTCGCATTCCACCTTCCACGGTCTCCGCACCCGATGTAAACATTTGGAAACACTCGATGCCCTCGGGTGTGACTTCAGCAAGCAACTCCAAAAATTCTGCGCGGGTATCCGATCCATAGTCATAAATATGTATAAAACGCCCGAGACTATTTTTGATCTCCTCTACAACTCTCGGGTGCGAGTGACCTGTCACAGTGACCACTGCTCCCGAACTCATGTCAATAAAAATATTGTCGTCAACGTCTCGCACCAATGCGCCAAGGCCATCTTTCATCGCCAAACCAGAAATCAACGAAACTGCCGAGAGTCCTGGTGAAATATGCTCAAGTTCTCGCGCTCGAATTGCTCTCGAGCGCGGACCAGGAAGCTCGGTCTTAATCATTGGCAAATTCTCGTGTTGGACCTGCTCGAGCTTCATAATGTCAAAATTCTCCTTTTTGTTAAGAATTCGGTGATTTAATACCCGCTAATAAATCATTGACGTCCCATCTTCCACTCGACCTGAATCGAGGTTCAGGCTCGGTTAAAACATCAATCACAAAGGGACGATTTGAACTCAAAGCAGTTTCTAGAGCTGGACGTAGTTCTGATGGATGACGAACAGCAATTCCACCTGCCCCACATGAAATCGCAAGTGCCGCATAATCAGGGCTGTATGCGGGTCCGCCGCCTTCGCGAAAGCTAGTACCAGTCTTACCTAAACCATGTTTTGCTTGATAAATCGAAATCGAACTATACCCAAAGTTGTTCATCACGACCCACACAACAGGAACTTCATGTTCGACAGCGGTAACCACAGCACCAAGTATTGAAGTGAATGCACCATCACCTACTTCCGCGATCACAGGAACGTCTGGGCAGGCCACTTTTGAACCTATCGCAGCGGCAACAGCTCCACCCATCGTGCCCCATCCAGAAGCGATATAAAGACGCGATGGGTGGTATGTTTCAAATTGTTGCGCCACCATGTGGCGAATTCCGACATCGGTAAGGAATATGCCCTCAGGCGGGAGTACTTCACGAATCTCGGACAACAATCTCTCAACCGCAATCGGAGAAGAGTCCCAGTTGCTCGATTGTTGAATTTCTTTATTCCAAGTAGAAACTTGTTTGCGAATATCATTTATTCTTTTCACTCGAGCGTTCGTTGGCGATACAGAGAGATTACTAAGTATTTCACAAGCTTCTTCTAAGAAACCACGCACGTTAGCGACGATCCCAATATCAACTGGATAAAATCTACCGATCTGTCGAGGATCTATATCAACCTGAACGATCTTCGTCTTATTCTTATTGAGAGATATTTCGCGGTCCCAGGAGCTCGTCTCCATCTCACCGAGTCGTGAACCAAGTACAAGCGCCACGTCGGCATTATTTACAAGATTATGCGCGACTGGGGTCCCAACTGTGGAGATAAAACCTGCATAATGATCGTCATCCTGCGAAATAACCCCGCACCCGCTCAGAGTCGTAACCACTGGAATTCCTAAATAGTGACAAAATTCAGTCAGGGCTGACTGCGCATTTGCGCCGACACAACCACCTCCAGCAATAATTACCGGATTTTCAGCACCATCAAACAACCTCAATACACTCTGAATCGTTTTCTTTCGTGGCGATGAAACAGAGTCTGTGGGCATCTGGCGTCTCACATCTGGAATCTCTTCTTGTCTAAATTCTGAGAAAAAATTTAAAGGGACACTAAGCAGGACCGGACCAGGATTACCAGATGTCGCTACTCGAATCGCCTCAACAAGATTAGGAATTAGCGCAGCTCTATGAGCAACCCGCCAAGCACGTTTAACAAGTGGTCTGGCCACACTTATTTGCTCCGATTCGCCAATGTTATTTAGTTCTTGAAATGCTTCCTGTCCCGAAAAATAACTTGGCGCATCGCCAGCAATAACAACAACCGCAGAACCATCTAATAGAGCGTCTCCAAGTCCAGTCAACGCATTGGTAAGTCCAGGGCCTATGGTTGTCAGAACCATAGCGGGTATTCTCTTCGCCCGAAAGTAGCCATCAGCGGCGTGCGATGCAATCTGCTCATGGCGGACGCCGAGATAGCGAATTTTTGAATCTTCAATCGCTTTCAACAACCAGAGATTGGTGTGCCCACACATACCGAAGCAAGTATCAACGCCATATTGTTCAAGAACTTCAATCACTGCATGAGCGCCACTCAAGTTTTTCAAAGCGATCCTCACTAAAACTTTTACCGGTAACTTATTTTTACTATAGCATAATATCGGTCAATGAAAAAATTCCTGAAACTGAGTTAAGGTGCCGCTGTTAGTGTTTCGATCAAACGATTACTGATTTTTTCTCTTTGGCCGCCTCAACTACTGCATCCATCACACGTTGCGTGGTGGTTCCTGCATGAATTCCCACGCTTGGCTCTCTTGCATGTCTTGCCGCTTCAACGAAATTGAGCAGTTGGGACATATAACTACTTAGTCTTACTGGATTGCTCACGACAGCATCGTCCGTATAAGGAAGCTGCCCCTGCTTTTTGTCTAATTCTCCTCCGTGGATTATCCACGAACCCTGCTTGCCTACAGATAGTGAGCCGTGGGTGTCAAACCGAATCTCTCCATCATCAAAGCGTAACTCAAAAAACATTGTCGGGGAATTCTTAGGTGCTGACTCAACGTGATCCAGCAAAAAAACAGCCGAAGTGCCACTGGAATAGTGCACACTGGCAACTACTGTTTCGTATAATTGATCGATTCGACTCCAAGACGCACAAACATTCACGGGATCGCTTTCATCAAACCAATTTACGAGGTCACAAGCGTGACTCGCCCAAGCCGTCCAAGGATCGGCAGCTGAAATTTTTGCCTTCCACGAAGTTTCAGTTGATCCCATCCACCACCTCTCAACCTGCCCCTTAACTAAAATGGTCTTAAGGCGCCCGAGATTAAGCTCTCTATCCATCATCATCTTCTTTGCCAACATCGGTGCATAGCGATAGCGATTCTGTGAAACTACACCCAGACTTAGAGAGTTTTTAGTCGCACATTCGGCCATCTGCTCAACTTCCAAGACCGATAGAGCCATTGGCTTCTCAACAAGAACATGCTTACCTGCATTCAGTGCCGCAATAGTCTGTTCGCAATGAAATTGCGGTGGAGAAGTGATGATAACCATGTCGATCTCGCTACTACGTAGCATCTCATCAAGCGATTGACAAACTCGCAACTTATGCCGATCAGCAAGATTTTGCACATTACTGCCACCAAAAATTGATACTGCGCTCACATCCGGAATGCCATAAGCCACCAAACACCATGTATGGGCCATGAATCCACTTCCAACTATCCCAATTTTCACCACAATGGCCCATAATAACACGTGTTTTAGATTTAGGAAAAAATCAAGTAGTTTTGAGACAACTCATTTTTTTATGAAACATGACTGATGACCAAATCAACGATTACAACTCAAAAACAACTTCTCGGAGCATGGTGCACAATTCCGAACTCCTTTTCCGTTGAAATTGTCTCGACTTTGTCCATGGACTTCGTAGTTTTGGACATGCAACACGGTCTCATTACCTTTGCCGATTTGATTTCTTGTCTTCAGGTCGCAGAGAGGCGAGGCAAGCACACCGTCGTACGAATTGCCACGGGAGAATTCGGACTTGCTCAAAGGGTTCTTGATGCGGGTTCTCTTGATCTGATATTTCCAATGATCAACAATGTAGACGACGCGGCCCGCGCAGTTGCAAGCTCTAAATATCCACCAATCGGTTCAAGAAGTTACGGTCCTGTTCGCTCTCGTTTCGTTGTAGGCCCCGACCCCATCGCCGTCAACAATCGAGTTCGTTGTCTCGTACAGATTGAAACACGTGAATCTTTTGAAAACATCAAAGCAATCATTGGCGTTTCTGGCGTAGACGGAACCTATATTGGTCCGGCTGATCTTGCTCTCAGTTTTGGATTCGAACTCGGGGTTCAAAACAGCCGTCTCGATGAGATTATTGAAGAAATCAAACAAACTACTCTTGCGGCAGGTTTGACAAGTTGCATTCACACAACAAACGGGAAGAGCGCTCGACGCTACCTTGATAACGGATTCTCCATGGTCTCAATTGGAAGTGATGCGATTTGGCTTAGAAACGGGTATGGAAAGCAATTCGCAGACGCCACCAAACAGTCTTTTGAAGAAAGCGTTGGCTTCTACTAAAAATTAAATGCGATCTTTAGTTGATATCACCTGATAGCAAGATTCGCTTCCACGAGATTCCTTGTGGCCTCACTTTGCGGATTGCCGAGAATGTCAAGTGTTAGACCACTTTCCACTAGACGACCTTTATCAAAAACCGCCAATTTCTTTGATGCATGAGCAACAGCAGCGAGATCATGCGCTATCAATATAAGAGTTAAGTTACCCTCGTCGGCTAACTCCCTAAATAAGTTTAGGATTTGAGCGCGAATTGATACGTCAAGAGACGATGCCGGTTCGTCTGCAATCAAAAGTTTTGGTCCCACCACAAGAGCTCGAGCCACTGCCGCTCGTTGGAGTTGCCCACCAGATAGTTCATGTGGAAACCTTGCACAAATCTGACCATCTAGACCTACTTTACGAAATGTATTGATGACCAAGTCGCTGTGGTCGCCAGGAAACTTGAATGCACGTAGTGGTTCCTCAACAGATTTACCGATTCGAATTCGAGGATCAAAAGAAGACTTTGGATTCTGAAAAACAAATTGAACCTCTCTCCGAAACTCTCTCTGCCGACTTTGATCAGCGAAATCATGTGAATGTCCCCGAAATTGGAAAGTACCCGATGTGGGCATAACTTGACCCGAGATCACTTTGGCAAACGTGGTCTTTCCCGCTCCAGACGAGCCCACAATCCCTAAAGACTCACCTTCATTAATTTGAATTGAGACACCGTTTAGGGCATGAAAGCGCTTACCCGGACTTAACATTTTAAGACGAGGTGAACGAAATTCTACTGAAATGCTCTCGCATTTGACCAGAGGAACAGTTGTTTCGGTTGATGAATTCAAGACATGCCTGCTAATTTGGGTTCCAGCATCGAAATTCTCTTTGATCAAGAGATGTAACTGGCGGAATCTCCTCACACGCGGATGTTCCATGCTCACAACGAAGACGAAACGCACAACCAGAGGGCATCGACTCAAGTGAAGGAATCATTCCTGGTATGACTGGCAGAGTCTGTATTTTTTGATCAATAACACGTGGTAATGAAATGTTTGATTTGACTAACGCAGCAGTGTACGGGTGCTTCGGATTTCGCAATACCTCATCGGTGGGACCCAATTCAACAAGGTGGCCTCCGTACATTACTGCGACCGTGCCACAGTAATTTGAGACGACCGCTAAGTCATGTGTGATAAGAATAAGACTCGCTTCCAATTTGTCAGTAGCTAAAGAAAGTGTGTCTAGAACATTCCTTTGGACAACCGTATCGACTGATGTAGTTGGCTCGTCAGCAATGATTAATCTTGGCTTAGCCACAACAGCCATACCGATGAGAATTCGTTGACGTTGACCGCCAGATAACTGATGCGGATACTTTCTTAATGCAGTTTCAGGAAAATCAACACCGAGGTCACACAAAATTGCAACTGCACGATCATGCCACTCAAAAGAATTTTCGCTATCTGATCGCATAATTATACGACGAAAATGCCAACCAATCCGCTTCATTGGGTCAAGGGCGCTCAACGAGTCCTGGAAAACCATTGCGACTTGTTGCCCGCGCAGACGACAATGCTCCTTTTCAGACAATCGGAAGAGGTCAACGCCACCCAACTCTGCCGAACCAGTTGCAGACCAACCAACTGGCAACAAGTTCATAAGAGCGTGACCAAACATTGACTTTCCCGCTCCCGACTCGCCAACAATCCCCACCTTCTGACGAGGTAATACGCTCAAGTTCACACCTCTGACAGACGAAAGTCGTCCATTGGATACCCATAAATCTTTAACCTTTAGAACAGGTGTCATTTCAAACTCACGACACCCTTCCAGCAGATCGTGGATCTAGTAAATCTCTTAGCCCGTCACCAAAGATGTTGAGAGCAAGAACAAAAACTAAAATTATCGATGCTGGCCAAAGCATCAAGCCAGTTGTTGGTCCAGCCATTTCCTGAGCCTCTTTTAGGAGCGTCCCCCACGAGATTTGAGGGCGGCTAATACCGACCCCCAAATATGACAGTCCAGACTCTGCTAGAACAGCGTTTGCTGTATAAAGACTGAACTGCACGACCAATAACGACAAGATATTAGGTAACACGTGTCTAACTAAACAATAAAAAGTACCTCTTCCGTACATTCGCGCCGATTGGACGAAATCCTCGTTCAAAATTGGAATTGTTGCTGCTCGAACAACTCTCGCAATAACAGGAGCGAAAAATACTGCCAATACGAGCACGGTTGACTTTGGACTTGGACCAACAACAGTTGCGACAACCAGAGCAATAATGACTCCTGGTATAGCCATCAGAACGTCGAGTAGTCGCATAACCATCTCATCTACCCAAGGCGAAATTGCTACTGCGAGAAAGGCTAAACATGTTCCCAAAAAAACTGAAATAGATGCCGTTGCTAAGCCGAGAAAGACCGACATTCTGGCTCCTAATAAGAGACCGCTAAAGAGATCTCGCCCAAGCATGTCAGTGCCAAGCAAGTGTCCGCCCTCTCCCATGCGAAGTGACGAAACTGTCGTATCAACAAAGTTAGGGTCAAATGGAGTCCAAAAGACCGAAAGGAAACTACTGAAAAGAAATAATGCAGTTAAACTTCCGCCAAGCCAGAAAGTCAGAGTAGCCCGCCTTCGATTCATATTCGTAACCTCTTGTCAAGAAAATAGTACGAAACATCCACGATCAAATTGACAACAAGTACGTAAATGATCAACAACATCGCTAAGTTTTGGACAACAAAAATATCTCTACTGACGACTGCTCCAAGAATCATCCTGCTAAGTCCAGGCATTGAGAACAGCGTTTCAGTCAACACAGTTCCGCCTACAAGATGAGAAACGATGTTGCCAAATGCCGTTACTACCGGCAACGAAGCATTGCGGAGTCCAACGGTAAAAAGTGCTCGTTGTGCAGACATGCCGAATGCCCGACCAGTACGAACGTAGTCCTGGCGCATTACCTCGACAATTGCGGTACGGATATAACGAGATAAAACTGAACCTATTCCAATACCCAAAGTGACGCTAGGCAAAACAAGGTACCTAAGTGTTGATAAAGGTTCGGAAGACCATGGGACCCATCCGCCTGTCGGAAACCATCCTAGGTTCACGCCGAAAATTATGCTGAGAACAGCCCCGCTCCAAAAAATCGGGAGAGCCATACCGAGTTGGCTAATAAAGTCAACAAATGAACCCCTTCCCTGAAAAGATCGCAAGGCAGATGCAATCCCAAAGGGAATTCCAAACACTAGACCCACCAACAATGCTCCAATAGATAATGAAACACTGACGGGCAAAGCCGAACTGAGCAATGAACTCAATTCAATACCGTTGTAAAAGGAGACCCCGAAATCTCCCCGCATTAAAGCGCCCATCCAATCAAAATATTGCTGGAACAGAGGTTGGTTAAGGCCAAGCTGCGTTTCTAATGCGTAGACATCCTCTGGCGTTGAAAACTCACCAAGAAGAACTGATGCAGGGGAACCACCCAGTAATCGCACCAGTAAAAAAATCAGTATCGACGTTGCTACTAACGAAAGAACAAAAAATCCCAGACGCCGCGCAAAAAACAACATTCAAATATCTTTCCTGAAATACTTCAGGGGGCTTGCGGGTTGTACCCCGCAAGCCCCCTGAGAGTTCAGCTACTTAGTCCAATAAAAATTGCTGAGATTAATTTCAACGCGAATTAATGGAGGCTTCCACCCAGTTAACTTCTTGTTGTACAAACCAAGACCCGTTCGAGCTAGTAAAGGCACGATTACCGCCTCGCTCTGTAAGAGATCATTCGCCTGATTAAGCAATTTCAAGTAACCAGCATCGTCAGATATCACTCGATCAGCTTTTTGCATTATTTTAGTGTATTCGGCATTGCAAAAAGTTTGATAACCGGGCTTAGTTGTATCAACACATATGAAGTCTGTGAGATTTCCAGCCCCGCCCATAAGTGACATTCCGTATTGTGGCGGCCGGGCGTTAAAAATAGTTGACGAATAAACCGCCAGCGTAATGTCACGTCGATTAACCGTCAAACCTGCGTTACGCAACTGTTGAGTAATAATGTCGGCCGCCAACCTCAACGCAGGAACGTCTGTCAACCCAACGAATTCAATCGCAGTTTTGTCTAGCCCAGCAGACTTCAGATCCGCCATAGCTTTACTGATATTTTGGTCGATTACGCAATTTTCTTTGCTCGCTGGCTTGAAAGTACGGGCTGTCATTATTCCCCAGCCGCACTGAGGAACCATGGCGCCCTTCGGAGCACCAAGTCCAGCGACGTACGCTTCTCGATCAACAATAGCTGCAATTGATTTCCGGAAAACTGGATTGTTATACGGGGCTCGATTCTGATTGAACATCAACCAATGCAACTCGCCGGATGCAGGCTTGAGAACCTTTCTGAAATCCTTTGTATAGCCCTCAGAACTTATACGCGACCAAATTGCCGACGACGTAATCGGCAAGGCGTCAACTTCGCCAGCTTTAAGTGCCAAGAGTGATGATGGACTGTCTGTAATAAAACGAATCCTTGCTGTCTTAATCTTTGGTTTAGGTCCCGTGTATTTATTGTTGTAGGTCAAAAGCAAGTGAGATCCAGGAACATACTCCGAGATACGATACGGTCCCGAACCAATAGGGCTACTGTTTCTTTTTCCTTCCGACGCCTCAGGCATGACGATTCCGGCCATTGTTCCCATTCCCCGAAAGAATCCGCGAGACTTACCCGAGAGTTTGATCTTGACCGCATTCTTTATCGCTGAGATTGATTCAACGTTGGCAAATGGTCCCTTGTAAGCAAGAATCGGACCATTTTTGAATTGATTTAAGGAATAGACAACATCTTTTGCCGTGATTTTTGAACCGTCCGAAAACTTCTTCGCCTCGTCAATGTTGAAAGTCCACACTTTTCCATCAGCCGAAGTGCTCCATGACTTCGCGACTCCTGGCGAAGGCTGGTCTAGGGAATCAAAAGAGACGAGTGTTTCATAAACATTGCCCGGTAACCACAAAATCAAAGAAGTTGCAGCCTGCGAGACCACATCGAGTCGGCCAGGGTCCTGAAACATAGACATAACAACAATGTCCTTAGGGCTAACTTCAACGGCTCCAGCCGATTGTGAAACCCCTAGCGCACTTACTGCAACCAATCCAGCGAAAAATGACCTCTTAACTCTCGTAAATTTCAAATTTTTCATGATTTGCCCCTTTTGATCAAATATTTTCACATAGTATAACATCACCATCGTTAGACTAGTGTTTGAAAATAGGGTTTGCAAGTGTCATATTTCGTAACGCATGCCGGCTTGAATACTGGAATCTAGGGCGTAACTAGGCTGTGGACTTAATTAAATTTAACGAATTCCCAAGGCGCTCATTTCCTCGTCCCCACCACGTGAGAGAGCTTATTCGGGGCAGAACATCCGATCCGATACGAGACCACATTTTCTTCGGCTTCAGAAAGCGTCGAAAGATTGCCCTCATGAAGTGCCTTAATATCGAGGACTTTAAGCGTCTAGCAAAGCGTAGGGTACCTAGAGCAGTATTTGATTATGTTGAAGGCGGTGCAGAAGACGAAATAACACTGACGAAAAATCGTCTGCAATTTGAGCGAATCACGTTTCTGCCCCACGTATTACGCTCAACAAATTTAGTATCAACCGCGTGTGCGATACTCAATCAGCAGGTCGCCGCTCCTCTAATACTGGGGCCCACCGGTTTCACTCGAATGCTTCATTGTGCGGGTGAAGTTGCTGTTGCTCAAGCAGCTGCCCAAAGCAATGTCATCTATACACTTTCCACGGTTGGAACTGTCAGCCCAGAGGAACTTCGCGAACATGTACCTAATGGAATCCAATGGTTTCAGCTCTATCCGACGACTGATAAGACGATCAACAAAGACTTGATTCGTCGAGCCAAAGAAACTGGTTTTAAAGCCTTGGTAGTGACAGTTGATACACCCATTGGTGGACGAAAACTTCGAGATGTTCGAAGTGGCTTTACACTTCCACCAAAAGTTACGTTGAAAAGCATTGCGGAGATTGCAAGTAAACCTGTCTGGTGGATGAATACTATTTCGTCGTTGCCACTTAACCTATTTATCGCCGACTATTTCAAGGGCGATGGTGGAATGTCTTCGCCTCGTCTTATGAATTTGATGCGCAATCAAGAACTAGACTTTAAAAAAATTGAGTGGATAAAGACTCATTGGGATGGTCCTCTGATTGTAAAAGGAGTTTTGCGCTCAGACGATGCAGACGTGCTGAAAGAAATGGGCGTTGACGCCATAGTCGTCTCAAATCACGGAGGCAGACAACTTGACCAATCAGTTGCAAGCCTTGAAGCATTAATTAAAATTAAGCGTAACTCAGTGATACCTGCAATCGTTGATGGAGGGATTAGAAATGGACGTGATATCGTTTCGGCGATTGCGAACGGCGCAATCGCCGCCCAAATCGGACGAGCCTACTTGTACGGCTTGATGGCGGGCGGCAAACAGGGTGTTACCTCGGTCTTAAACCTTTTAACCAGCGAGTTAGAGCAAACAATGATCCTTTTGGGGATTCAAGATATCTCTTCAATCACTAGTGATTGCCTAACTACTCCCCAAACTCATGCATAAGATTCGCAATTAACACGTAGTACCCTACAAGGGCAATCAAGTGCATTCTCTTTTCTTCATCCAGTAATCCGAGACTACTTAAACTTGATTTTTTATCTCCTGGCTTTATAATCTCATCGACGCACCGCACATAGATCGACAGCGGTTCTGAGTCAAGACTCCAAATTGAGTCCAATTCTTGTTCTGAGACCCCCAGGCCACGAGCCACATCAACATGGGCAAGCCATTCAAACTTGCTTTCAACATGTCGTGATACCCGCAGGATCGATAACTCCTTGTCGATAGCAGAAATAGTGTGTTCATATCGAAGGTGTCTGCCTAATTGCTCGAGAATTGATCCAAGTTTCGGCGAGATCAAAAACGACTTGAATGGTCCAACAAGGTTTCCCGAGGAGTCTAAAATCGGCGAAATTCCCGAGGTTTGGGCGCGGGGTCCATCGACAATCCTGCGATACAGATCTTCTTGATCAGGTGTCAAACCAAACATTAGGAACTTTCTTTTAGAAAAACTGAAAATGATATTCGTTGCTGGTGGTGTCACCACTACTAGACAAGAGTTCGTCCCCCATCTACGTATATCACCTGTCCAGTAATGAACCTAGACTCGTCTGACAACAAAAATGAGGCTATTCCAGTCAATTCCTCCGATGTACCCAAACGACCAGTCGGCACTTGTCTAATCAGATTTTCACGCACACCTGGAAGGTTAAGGTGTGCTCGCGTAAGATCAGTTTCAATGTAGCCGGGAGCTAAAAGATTTGCTGTCACACCTTTGTCAGCGAGTTCATGTGCCAAAACCCTCACGAGTTGGTTAAGTCCCGACTTTGAAGCAGCATAAGCGCCATGATTCTTATGGGGAATAGTGCTGGCAACTGATGAAATGAACAGTAATCTTCCCCCACCTTTCTTCGTCATCTGTAAACCAAACGCCCGTCCAACCAAAAATGCAGACGTTAGGTTAGTCAACAAAATTTTATTCCATTCAGAAAGCTCCGTCTCAAAAATTGGTTTTCGGGAGTTGATTCCGACCGAATGCACGACTCCGTTAAATGAGCCCCACTCTTCTGCTGCGCGATCAACCTGAACCTCATCAGTTACATCTAGCAGATGCGATTTAATCGGAGTATCTGCGAATTTTGCCAACCTTTCAGGGTCGAAATCACAGACATGAACATCTGAACCATCTTGGCTAAATCTCTTCGCCAAAACTTCCCCGAGTCCACCAGCGCCGATTACCAAGATCCGACTTGAGTCTTGGTTATTCATTACATCACTTTGTTAAAAGAGTTCGCCATGCCGCTACAGACTGGATACACCACCAATCAACCAACTGAGGATCGATGAATGGATCAATTATGGCCCAAGTATTATCTTTCGTTGCGAAGTGCTGTGTAATGATTGGGATCAGAGCGTCCCAGTGTACTTCCCCAGATCCAACAACTGTAGGCAAGAAATCTCCATTCAGAAAGTCACGCAATAGAAATGTCGACTCCCTACGACCTAAATGTCGCGCGGCATGGTATCGCTCACAATCTTTGACATGAACTAGGTCAATAAATTTCTTTGCCTCAGAGAACTGTTCGAGGGGATCATGCCCAATAGCGACACAATTCGCTGCGTCGAAGCAGATCGATACGCGCGGGTCGCCTAATTCTTGAATAGCAGCAACAAGGGTCTTGACATCTCTCGAAGGATTGATTCCAAGAGCATCTTCCCGTCGCTGGTCTAAATTATTTTCAAGCAATATTCCAATTTGGTCACCAACCACAGAACGAAATCCATGAAGCGCCACTGTAAGTTGGGTTGCACTAGATTTACAACTACCTGATTGGGGACTTGTACAGTACATCTGTACAAAACTGGACGAACACGCTTGAGCGAGACTGACGAGAGATTTTACTTCTTTTCGCAAATCTGGGTCAGTAAAATCATCTCCCAGTCGGAAGAGATTGCCGGGAATATTTACCGACAGTACTTTTAGAGAATACGATTCAAGAATTGCGGCAGCTTCATTTGCTGAGTAATTATTGATATTCCACGGCCATAAGTCAACCCCAGATAAACCGAGCCCCAGGCAGGTTTGAGCAAATTCGTTTAAATTGCGATTTTTAAAAAAGTACCCAGAAAGACCCAACCTTTGTCCAAGCCATCCATGATTCATAAGCTGACTACGAAAGTACGTTTCTAAGCAACTCGACACCAGTTTCTACAACGCGACTCTCCCACTCCACAGTAGGACCACTTGGTTTCAAGTAGTTTCGGTGAGAGTCAACTTCATAACCACCGGCAGGAAATGACTTGCTCGTCGGAATATAAAAATAGACACCATTTGTATAGCCGCTTACAAACGAGCGACAACCATTTGACTGAGAAAGATCTATTACTTGTCTCTCGATCTGCTGACCTATTTCGACAAAAACTTCTGCGGGAATCCCCAAAAGCACTAGGGGTCCGATTCGTAAAGACTGTATTGGCAGATCTATGCGAATTTCGCCACCTACGCGCGCAGCATCTAGCTGAATAGACGACCAAATAGCACGCCGGCGTGCTACAAGTCGATCTGATAATGACAATTGAGTATCGATCTTGGCCGACTCCCAGCTCTTTTCGCACTGTTGTTGAAACTTCAAACAATCCTCTACCGATGGCAAAGGACGGAGCGCAAGATTAAGGTTCTTTGTTGCAGAACTAAGTACTGCGACCTCCAAATCAGTTTCTCCATAAGCCCAACCCGTCACCGTCGAATTCTGGCTTTTCCAATAGACCCGATGATCCCTTGACCTTTGGGCGCCAATCTGCAAATAAGTCTTCAACACCTCCGCGCCAAGGAGGCTTCCCAAGCGCTCCGTTTCTTTAACGCCGTCGTCGCCAACGACAATTCCTACAACAGGATCCACATCGGCGCAGCATCCTTGGAGAAATATGGTTATGCCACCCACGCTCCTTTCAACAAGACTTCTCATCGGGCCAATAAAGTCAGGAGATACCAAAGTTGCTTTTGGTCCCAAGATGTCTGGATGACATGAATAGTGGACAATAGTTGCGATCGGGTCTCCTGAAAGGGAGTCAATCCTTACAACTCCAGCCCGATCATCGCGCGGACCATCAGGATTTTCGCCTAATGCAAGCGTGCCATCTGGAAGAACTTCCCGACGATTGACCCCAATCTGTACCTCGCCTTCACTGAGCGCCAGAGCTGCGGGTTTGATATTCAGAAGCGCTTGCTTGGCTGCTTCTTTAGTTTGATCGACGACCTTCAAAAAGTACTCTATATTTTCGGTCCACTGTTCTGTATTTTCTTGATCAAATTCTCGAAATGACGGTGGTGCCGGAACCGCGTGAGTGTGACTCAAGTTCAAGAACACTCTCTCTGATGTTGTTCCAACAGCTTCAGCGACGCATGAGCGGATCTGATCAGCTTCTTCAAGTGAAAAAATAATTGCATCAATTGCGACTATCACAAGACGCTGATAATCGGATTCAAAAATCGCCACCGAGGTCCACAGGCAATTATGCAGACCAGTCGAATTCTCGTCACGTAACGAGCCACATAATCTGAGCCCAATTTTTGGCTCAATTGAGAGCCTTGCAACCCCGACCTCAACCGAGAACCACTTTTGCTGATTGCCCATAGCGCAACCCTACTATCTTATTTTTGGACTGCCTAAACCACACTCGTTGGTGGGTAGAGAAATTTTGGGATCGTTCCCGAAATGATAGCGAAGATGTCGTTAACAACCGAAAGCGATATCTCTCTAGATGCACCATCCGATATCCCTGCAGTGTGCGGAGAAAAAACCGTGTTAGGTGCCAACAGCAGTGGTGAACTCTTGACAAGCGGTTCTTCTAAAAAAACATCCAGACCTGCACCAGCAATCATGCCGACTTGAAGAGCCTCGGATAGAGCGATCTCATCAACGATTCCACCCCTTGCAAAGTTCAGCAGGATTCCGGTTCTCTTCATCCGCGCAAGTTCACTCCTGCCAATCAGATTGTGTGTTGATGGCGTGTAAGGAATATGCAAACTTACAATATCGCTTGTCGAGAGCAACTCATTAAGACTTAGGAATGTAAGTCCAAATCTTGCTTCAGCATCTTTATTCTGAAGCTGATCGTAATAGCACACGTCCATTTCAAACCCGAGCCTTGAAATTCTTGCGACTTCAAGACCTATTTGACCGAGTCCTATTAGTCCAATTTTAGATCCACGAATATCGCCACCAGCGAGGTGATCTCGTCTTGACCAATCTTCACGTCGAACGGCGTCATCCTGAGCAATAAAATTACGTCGCAAATTGATTGCTTGCCCGATTGTCATCTCGGCTACCGACTTTGCGTTTACACCTGGTGCGTAAACAACGGCTATACCCAACTTCTGGCACATCTGCACATCGATGTTGTCAACACCAGCACCGTAGCGCCCGATGACCTTTAAGTTTCTTGCTCGTGTTATCAGGTCTTCTCGAACTTGTCCGCTTGAACGCACCAGTAGTGCGGTCGCACTCTCAATCTGCCCATTCTTGGCTCCCAAATCGAAGTCAACAACAACATCCATTTTTGACCGCAGCAATTTCATACCGTCAGGATGAATTTCTTCGTTCACTATAACTTTCAATTGTTTAACCATTTTCAATTCCCAAGTGCCAATCGTCAAGACCTTACGACATTACGAGGGACGCCAGTAAAGAATGACACAACATTCATGAGACACTCAACTTTAGATCGCATGATTGCTTCAGAAGTTGAAGCACCTACATGCGGCGAAAAAATGACATTTTCCAACTTAGTCAGAGCATGTCCTTTTGGAAGTGGCTCGTTTTCAAATACGTCTAGAGCTGCTGTTGCCAGTTTCCCGGAAATTAGGGCCTCGAGCAAAGCGTCCTGGTCAACAAGATCTCCGCGGGCTGTGTTAATCAAGATTGCGCCTGATGGGAGGCGCTGTAACAGTGACCGCCCAACAATTCCGCGCGTCGCCGCATTAAGCGAAAGATGCAGTGAAACTACATCAGAAGTTGAAAAAAGATGCTCGATATCAACAAACTCAATTCCTAATTCAAGTTCAACATCAGCACGTGCACTGCGAGACCAATAAACCACTTTCATGCCAAGCATCCGACCGATCCTCGCTACTTCGCACCCAATTGAACCTAAACCCAAAAGCCCAAGAGTCTTACCCCTCAAAGTAACTCCCCATGGATCGTTCGCAAACCATTGTCCCCGTCGTACTAAAGCATCGCCGAAACAAATGCGCTTTGCGACACCAAAGATGAGAGCGAAGGTGTGCTCGGCAACTTCAACTGATGCGTAGTCCCGTATATTGCAAATTGTCAGATTTCTATGCTTGATGATTGGTAGTTCCAGCACATCAGTGATTCCAGTTCCAGTGAATGAAACTACTTTGACCTGATCAAGTATTTCAAGAAGGTTTAGATCTTGGATTGATTCGCAACACAACCCAAGACGAGAAATGTCGGAGATACTCTTTGCCGTTGCTGCTGAGCACCCAAACTGCATCTCAACGTCACTGGTTAAAATTGGCGCCAACTCTTCTGTAAAATCCGACCATGATGATGGCACAATTACTAAGGCATTCGTCATGTCCGCTCTGATTTCTTATTGTTCAATAATTGAGTGAAGCAAGATAACTTTACACCAACTTTTATCTTTGCATACTCTTAAATTTGTTAACCACGGTCATGTCCTCCCTCCTGAAACAGGTCACCTTCAATGAGATACAGCCACGTAAGACTGGTGCTGAGTAAATGGAGTTGACGGTGACACCATTCGAGGCAACCGAGTCGGCGCCTGGTGCCGCCACAGGTGCGCTGTTAGCCGACGGCGACTGCAGTGACTAAATCGTTGGCGACTGAGACGTTGACGCGCTGCTGCGAATAGTCGGCGGTTAGGGCGAAGACCCGTCATCCGTCGGTGAAAGTGTTGGCACTCGCCTTCTTGTTGTTGATCGGCATGACGCTGATCGCCGAAGGTTTCGGACAAAAAATACCAAAGGGTTATATTTATGGCAGTATGGCGTTTTCGGTTTTCGTCGAGATGCTCAACATTGGTGCACGTCGCAAGAAGTCGACGCCACCAGTGCAGTTGCACGACACGATGCACGACTCTGCGCAAACTAGCGCTAAATAGTCAAGTAACGTTTCTTGATGGCTGGAACCACGAAAGTTTTTGTCCATGGCAACCCAGAGACTTCTGCCATTTGGGACTTGCTGGTCGATGAATTAGCGCGCAGTGGTGTCGCCAAAATTGTTCGGTTGTCGCCGCCTGGCTTTGGTTCGCCGACACCTGCTGCTTGGGGTGCCACTGTTGTCGAATATCGCGATTGGTTGATTGGCGAACTCGAAGAGATTGACGGCGAAATTGATTTAGTCGCCCACGACTGGGGTGCGGGGCACTTGTTTAGTGCGCTGTCTGCGCGACCGAACTTGGTGCGCTCGTGGGCTGCAGACTGTGTCGGGTTAATGCACCCTGACTATGAGTGGCACACCAATGCAAAACAGTGGCAGACGCCAGATGTTGGCGAAAAAGCAGTTGCAGGCATGGTGGCGATTAGCGAAAGTGATTTCATCGCATTTTTTAGTTCGCTCGGCATGACTGCAGATATTGCTCGGCAAGTTAAGCGTTGCATCAATGATGAAATGGCGCGATGCATACTTGCGCTATATCGCGATGCGGCCCAACCACGAATGGCCGAATTAGGGAAGCAATTTATTGCAGCGGCGCCAGCAAATGGTTTGGTGATTGTTGCGACCAATGATCACTTCGCAGGCCCAGCCGAGAGTATGACGCAGATCGCGGCGCAAGTTAATGCCAAGACTGCAACAATTGCTAACGCAGGCCACTGGTGGATGTGCGAGCAACCACAATCTGCAGCCTCA
>SXGT01709090.1_pt1 | contig 20501 bp, 15 predicted proteins | sample 3176221 | NCBI WGS metagenome assembly SXGT01 (sample SAMN11356862, study PRJNA531348) | freshwater metagenome | isolation source: freshwater sample F1-120 | place: China: Fuxian Lake, Yuxi | collected 2017-12-25
CCGGTGAAGGCGCCGCGGACGTGGCCAATCAGCTCGGACTCGAAGAGCGACTCCGGGATCGCCGCACAGTGAAACGCCACGAAGGGGCCGGCGGCGCGCGGGCTCCAACGATGCACTGCGCGCGCCATCACCTCTTTCCCGGTGCCCGTCTCGCCCTCGAGCAGGACAGGGACGTTGGCCCCTGCCACCGCCCGCGCGAGCTCGACAGCCGCGCGAAAGCTGAGCGAGGCGCCGAACGGCGCAACCGGGTCGCTCTCCGGCGCGGCAGCCGCTGGCCGGGCCTGCGCGCTGGCTGCCAGGGCCACGACCGGGCCCAGCGCCGCCAGGAGCTCCAGCGCTCGCTCCGGCAATGCGCGCCGGGTCCACCCCACGAAGAGCCCGTGATCCGCGCTGCCGGGTCCGGGGCGGCGCAAGGGGACGACCACCGCGACGCGGGCGCCGGTGGTGGCCACGCTGGTCGTGAGGGGCAGCGTGTCCTGCTCGAGCACGAGGACGGCGTCGTTCGCTAGCGCCGAGAGCCCGCGAGGGATCGCCGCGCCGAGCTGCAGGCGCTGCCCGGCGAGCTGGAGGGACAGCCCCGCGCCGTCGAGGCCTGGCAGCGCCCGCGCGAAGGCGTCCATGGCGGCTTGCCCGAGGGCGTCGAGTGACGTGGCGGTCACGAGCTCGGCGCAGATCCTGAGCCACGCCGACGACTCGGTGTGCGCCCCTTGACTCAGCGGGTCCAGGAGGGGCACCCGGCTCAGCTCGCGGTCGAGCGACGTCCCGCCGCTGAGGGTCTCGGTGCTCAGCGGCGCGGACAGGCGAACCCCGGCGCGAACCTCCACGCGGGCGAGGCTGCCCGCGGCCCCGAGCAGGAGGATGTCGCCGACCTCGAGCACGGTCTGTTCACCCCTAGGCAGAGCGGCGTCCCCTCTCGAGCCGCGGTGGAGGCGGGTCCCGTTGCGGCTGCCGAGGTCCACGAAAGCGTAGGCGTCGGGCAGCGCACGAAACAGGCCATGGCGGCTCGAGACGCTGGCTGCGTCCAGCGCCAGATCGCAAGCGGGGTCGCGGCCGACGAAGGCGTCGCGCCCCGTGAGGTGAAAGACCCGCGCGGGTCCTTCACTCCCCTCGACGGTCACCTCGAGGCGGAGCCCGGCCATAACACCTCCACTCGGACGTCACCGAACTCTGGGCCAGTGGGCACGCTCGTCGTCTCATCGTCCGTGACCAGCGCCCACGTCAGCGCCGAGACACCCGCCACCAGGGCGATGCCGCCCAGCGTGGCGGTCCAGAACCACCAGGTCTCGTGTGCCGGCGTCTCAACGAGCTCCGCCGCCGGGGCAACGTTGAACACGAAGGGCTGCTCGGCCGCGGCCGCGCCAGCCCGCAGGACGCGGACCGAGCCCGCGAGCTTTGCGCTCTTCAGCCACTCGCCCGGCACCCGTGACACGCCTTCGAACGTACAGGGCCGGTCGCAGCCGCCCACCTCGAGGGGTAGCTCCAGGCCCGGGAGGGTCACGACGACCCGATCTCCCCGCCGCGCGCCGCGCACGGTGACGCGGAGCTCCAGGCCCACACCAGCCCGCGCCGCCGCGAGCGGCGTGACCTCGGCTGTAGTGGGTACGCGCAGGAGCCGGCGCGCTTCGACCCGCTCCTGCCACTGACGCGGCCACTCGGGTCGGGGAGGCGCCTCGGCCTCCAGCAATGCGTCGATCGCGCCGTCCGCCGGCAGGTCCAGCCGCAGCTGCGACTCCACGCGAGTGGCCAGGAGCCAGGCTCGGGTCGCGGGCTCTGGAGTGGACGCGAGCGCCGCCTCGGCCTCCACCGAGGCGCAAGCGTAGTCCTGCGCTGCGAGACACACGCGCACCCTCTCGAGCGCCTCACCCTCTGGGATGGCAGGTGGGCTCGCCCAGAGCAAGCAGGTGGCGATACAGGCGATCACGGGCAGGTGTCCCCGGAGGACAGCACGAACAGCGACTCCTTGCGGCCGAAGAGGATCTCGTCGCTCCCGGCCACGACTCGGCCTGCCTGTTCGCTGAGCTGGGTCCACGTGCCGGGCGCGTTGTCCCTGTCGCACCCCGGGCCCTCACACGTAGCTGCCTGGCGATAGAGACCCCCGTCGCCGACCGCCACGAGGTCACCGTCAGCTAGCGCGACCGCCGCCGCGAAGGTCGCCGGCGTGCCCTCGGGCTCGCTCACGCCCAAGGCGTTCATCCGAACGATGGCGTTGCCGCAACCGACGAGGACGGCCCCGCCGCCAGCGTCCTCTTCGAGCGCCAGGCCGGGCCCTCCCGCCTGCTCACACCCGCCGAGGGGGAAGCGGCTCGAGGCGCTTGGGCCCACCGCGAGCACCGTGAGCTTCGACTCCTGCTTGAGCAAGACGAGGTCCTGTAGGCCGGCGATCGCTACGTCGATGGGAGCCTCCTGGCCGGTCTGTACGAAGAGCTCCGCGGCCGCGCCGTCGGCGTAGCGGAATACGGCGCGCTCACCGGCGACCAGAGCGCGGTCCACGGCCAGCGCAACGGCGAGCGGCGCCCCGGCATCGTCCGACCAGGGTAGGGGCACGAGCGCGTCCCCGTGGGTGCGAGTGGGACCGCGTCTCGTGACGTACAGGACGGCGTCGTCGGTGGCGGCCAGCGCGATCGGGGTCTCCTCGAGGGTTGCCAGGCGCACGGTGGTGCGCGCGCAGGGCGCGAGGGTGTGGAGCTCCCCCCCGCTGGCGCAACGAACCGCGATCGCGAAGTCGGGGCCCAGCGCCGCGGCGGCGACGACGGACCCGCCCGGACAACCGGAGAGGGTCACCGGTTCGGCGGCCTCCTGGCCCGCGGACGTGCGGGGGAGCGCGATCGGCCCGAGGTCCTGGCCGCACGCGCTGAGCGTGAGGGAGGTCGCGCCCTTTGGCAGCAGCACGCGCACGCTGCGGTCGGTAGCCGCCACCACCTCGGCGCCCGCGGGCGTGGAGATCACCGTCGGGTCCGTCCCGAAGCCTGCACCGATCAGCTCGAGCTCGGTCGCGTCCTCCTCCAGCTCGGCGGGTACCAGCGCGTCGAGGCGGGGTCCGGCAAGGGGCTCCAGGGCGACGCTCACGGAGGTCTCGGCGGAGGCGACGACCGTGACGGACTCCGACAGCCCGACCAGCCGCGCGTCGTCCCCGGCGCCCACTACCACGCGGACGTAGATCCGGTGCCCGGCCGGCAGGTCCGGGAAGATGAGCGCGTCTCCGCAGGCTCCGCCGGCGGTGGGCCCCAACGGCACGGACTCGCCGTCTCGGTAGAGCTCGGCGTTGACGCGGTCGACGCAGTGTTGTGCGCACGCCGTGGCGGACAGGGTGACCTGGAGTGAGCCGAGCCCCGCGGGCATGCCGGCTCGCTCGCAACCAGCCACGACGGCCGACGTACCCACCAGGAATGCCCGCATCCCGCGCCTCACTCCGGGGCTCCGGCCCGCTCGAGGCGGAACGCGAGCCGGCCCTGCGGGCCCGTGGCCTCACAGTCGAGCTGGGACGCGACCGCGAAGGAGAGCGGCGTGGGGCCGCCCCTCCGGCCGCAGCGGACCTCAAGGGAGGCGTCATCGGGGGCCGTGAAGCGCACGGCGACCCGACCGGGACCCGGCGCGAGCCGGGCGTACAGCCGCAGGGCGCCACCCACGAGGGTCAGCAGCTCGGGTGCCTCCAGGGTGGGGGTGGTGAAGGGGGCGAGCGCCCGCTTCCCTGCCCCGGTGACATGCAGCGGGCCCGATAGGCCGGTCACCCGAACGGTCGCCCGCGAGCCGAGGCGCGGGGCTTCGCGAGGCGGGACGGACTTGAACGCCGTGGACGCGCCCCCCTCCTCCAGGGCTCCGCGCTCTCGGCGGGCCTCGTCCGCGATAGAACGGTGCTCCCGGCTCGGGGACCGCCGTGGCCGAGCCAGCTCCGCTGCCAGAGGACGGTGCGGATGGCTAGACGTGCCGACGGAGGTGGTCGTAGCGAGCGGCGACGGCATGGGCTCCACCCGGGGCGCGAGGGCGAAGGTGGCGCCGAGCGCGACCGCGGTCGCAGCGCCGAACGCCCAACGACGCACCGCCCTCCGCGCAGGCGCGGGACCCTGCGGCGCCACGGTGGCGGTGTGCTTGCGAGAGGGGCCGGCGGCTGAGCCGTATGGGCAGGCCGTCACGAGCGCAGCGAGGGCCGCCGGGTCGCTCGGGGGCAGGGCCCCTGCAAGCGCCGCCCGGAGCGCCGCGGCGGTGGCGGTGCGAGCGCCGCGATCCGGCTCGAGGGCCCCGGCGAGGGCATGCGAGAGCTCTGCGTTGACCTCGGGTCGAAAGTCGCTGGCCGGGGGAAGTCGGCGGGCCCGCATCGCTAACAGTCCCGGCAGCCCCGCGGCTTCGTCGGGTCCGGTCTCGGCCAGAGTGAGGAGCTCGTAGATCAACAGCGCAGCGGCGAAGACGTCGCTGTCCTGGCCGGCAGTCTCGGCACGCAGCTGCTCCGGTGCCATGAAGAGGAGCGTGCCGCGGAGGCCCGCGAAGGTAGAGGGCAGAGCCAGCGTTGACCGTGCCAGCCCGAGGTCGATCAGCACGGGCCGACCGCTCCGGTCGATCAACACGTTCCGCGCTGAGACGTCGCGATGAAGGAGCCCCAGAGGCCGGCCTGCGTCGCTCGCTGTGTGGATCGCGGTGAGGCCATCCAGGAGCCCCAGCGCGAAAGCGGCCACCGCCGCCAGCGGGGGCATGGCGCCTCGCTTGCGAAGGTCGGACAGCAGCAGCTCGACAGTGGGGCCGTTGATCCTCTCGAGGATGAGGACGTCATCCCGGGCCTCGATGAGTCGGACCACGTTCGGGCTCTTCACCGCGGCGAGGGCCGCGCGCTCGGCCTCGAGACGCCGTGGATCCGCCCCCGGGAGCGCTACCTTCGCCACCACCTCGCGCTCCCCGAGCGTGGCTAGATACACCTCGCCCATGCCGCCCACCGAGAGTCGCGGGCCCAGAGAGAGGGGGATGTCGCCGTGAGTAAACACTAGAGGGCACGATATCGCGTCGTGTCTCCCAGCGTAAACAGTCTCCTCCACTCGCGGCGCGGACGAGCACCGGGGCGGACCGCAGGGGACTGACCGCCGGAACTGGCCCAGAGGCCCGCAGTGGCTGCGTCTTGACGCTTTTTGACGTTTCTTGGCGAGCCGGTGCGCCGCGTCGACGGAGATGGCCGGGCCATGGAACGCCGTTTGCTTCGAAGTCCGCGCGGGAGGAGACTCAGCCCGGTGAGACGCCTGCAGGTCATGCTCGTGGTCGTGTGCTTCGGCTGCGCCGAGTCGACGCCCGCGCCAAACGGCGCAACCGGCGACCTCATCGAGGCCGCGTTCGCCGCCGCCGACGGCGTCAGCTTCGATGTACCGGAGGACGAGGGCGTGGCAGAGAAGCCCGGCGACACCGGCAAGGGTCCCGTGGCCGACGGCTATCTCGCGTCGAGGGCGGCCACCACGCGCGTGAACTCCGTCCTTCGACCCTTCATTCGTAGGACCCTGGACCTCGTCGACTCCACCGAAGGGCAGTCGCTCGAAGACGGGCGGCGGTATTGGCGCTCGGAGGCACCGGACGGCGTGCTCGAGGTGATCGCCGAGGAGTATGCGGACGGTCATGTGGGCTATGGAGTCTGGGTGGACACGGGCTCCGGGCGGGCGGTCTACGGCGCGGGGACCTTCACGCCGGGTAAGGCCCGAGAGCGTGGCGCGTTCGTGGTCTTCGCCTCGGGTGACGCTGACCCAGCCACCGCAGGGACGCTCGCAGTCACGTATCTGCGCACCGGCGACCACAGCGAGCTCGAAGCCCACGCATATGGCCTGGTCACTGGAAACGGCGTCCCTCACGACGGGAGGTTCCGGCTGGTGCGGGACGGGACCTCGGGCGCCTTCGCGTTCGAGTCCACCTTCGAGCTCGCGGCGAAGGTGGGGGACGAAGTACGTACGGCCACTTCGGGACGCGTGGTCTCGCGGTGGTCCGACACGGGCGGGCGGAGCGACATCACTGTGCCCGCAAGCGGCCTGGGTGTCGGCAGCGGGACCGGGGCGGCTTACGGAGACCTCGAGGTGGCCGAGTGCTGGGATCGGCGCCTCCATCGCACCACCTATGTGTCGCGGCAGGTGTCCGCGCCCGACGGCTCTGCAGAGCCGCTCCACGAGGTGGGCAACCTTGCGGACTGCGCGTTCACCGAACCCGTGACGCTCGCGCTGCCTCCCCCTCGCGACCCGCCCACCCCGCCTGCCCTCGAGGACGCCCCGCCGTCGTGACGGGCGGCGCCCACGGCGCTACAGTCGGCGAATGATCCCCTGCACCCGGCATCCGGCGGCGAAAGCTGCGTGGAGCTGCGCCGCATGCGCGACGCAGCTCTGCGAAGACTGTGGCTGCGATGACTTCCGGTCGAAGCGGCGACTGGCCCGATGCGGGACGTGCGGCGGGCTCGTCGACGAGCTTCGTGTGTATCGCGAGATCGCCCCGGTCCAGCAGATGCTGCGGCCGTTCCTTCGCTCGTTCTGGAGCTTGCAGGGGCTCTCGTTTGCTGGCGTGGTCGTGGGGGTCGGCGTCCTCTCCCTCGTGCCCGTGATTGGGGCCCCTCTGAGCGCCGCGCTCACGCTGGCCTGGTATCTCGTGGTCATCTCCGCCGCGACTGAAGGCGTCCCCCATCCTCCGTCCGCGGACGTCGAGCAGGTGGGGGGCCTGGGTGGTTCCATTGGACGCACGCTCCTCGCGCTGTTCTGGCCGGTCATGCTCGTGGCCCTGGCCTCCATCTTGCCCAGCTCGAGTCGCGGGCCGGTGGTTGGGGCGCTCGCTTATGGCGTGGCCCTCGTGGTCACACCCGCGTGCTTCGTCCGCGCGGCCACGGCGAGCGGGTTCTTCGAGCTCCTCGACCCGCGCGCTCCGCTGCTCATGCTCCTACGCGTTCCCACGAGCTACCTGCGGATGTTGCTCTTGTGGCTGGCGGTCACGCTCGGGACCTTCGAGGTCACGGACCTCTTGCGCCGCCTGAACTCGCAGGCAGGCCTGCTGGCCGTGAGCCACCTCTCCTTTGTTCTGCACCTCCTCGGGCTCACCGTCAGCGCTTTCGTGGTGGGCTGGTGGGCGTACTACGAAGCTGAGCCGCTCGGCTATCGGCTCCCGGCGGAGCGCTGGATCGTCCAAGTACCCGGCGCGGTGGGCCGCGCGCCGCTGCCCGCTGTCGCCGGGCGACTGGAGCGTCGTGAGCAGGCCGCGAACGCAGCGCGCGCTGCGCTCGACGGGGCAGACCCGTCTGGCGAAGACGAGCTGCCTTGCGACGTCTCGATCGCCGCGCTCGCCCCCAAGGCCGACGACGGTGGAGCAGAGGAACGACCGGAGCTGCCCATGGACGCCAGCGTACGAGCGTTCTCCGAGTCCTCCGGGCCGCTCGCTGGGGCAGGGGCGCCGGAAGAGCTGCCGAGCGATCCGAGCGTCATGGCGTTCGCTTTGGGTTTCGCCCCAGACGGGTCCCGGAATTCAGCGGCGCCCGGTCGGCGAGGCTCCGGCGAGGAGGAGGGCGAGCTCCCCATGGACCACGGCAACCTCGGCGGGGCCCGCGTGCCCCAAGTTGGGCTGAAGGGCGCCGAGACCAACGAGCTGGCGCGAGCGGTGGCGGACAACGATGCACACCGCGTTGCAGAGGCCTGGGCCGCGGTCGTGCGGCTTGGGGCGCCGCGTCGCCTCCCGGCCCAGCTGCGTCTGGACGCCGCGAACTGCCTCGCGGCTGGCGGCCGCCGCGGTCGCGCCGCTGAGATCCTGAAGTCCGTCGCGACCGACTCCGATGGCGCGGCAGCGGCCGTCGGCGGCGCGCGCCTCGTGGACCTGCTCGCAGGGGAGGGCAGGCTCGCCGAGGCGCTCGGGGTCATCGACGCGCTCGAGAAGGTCGGGCGCGCAGGTCCCGAGCTCCTGGGCCGCCGTAGCGCGCTGTCCGGCGGCGTGGGGGGCCACTGATGGCGTTGCCCGGCATCAGTTCCACGCCGAGCTGGCGCGTTCGCCTGGCGCAGCTCGGCGGGCTACACGGCGTTCACCCCATCCACGGCGCCGGCATACTTCGGGTGCGTGGCGAGGCGGGTCTCGCGGTCCAGGCGCTCTACGAACTCTTGGAGCGAGAGCCCCACCACATCGACGGCCTAAACACGATCATCGCTATCCTGAGCTCGCTGGGGCGCAGAGAGGAGGTCCGCGAGCTCCGCCGACGGATCCTCGAGCTGCGTTGCGCCGCCCTGGGCCTCGAGGAGCACGAGCGGCCCGCTGCGGTCGCGTACTTCGAGGCTGCCATCGGGGCCGTCCCCCCACCTCGGCGGATGCCCGCGTGCCTCGTTCGGACCACCTTCGACCAGCTCAGCGAAGGGTACGACGTGCGAATGCGGCAGTGGCTGGGCTACCGCGCGCCTGAGCTCGTGCACGAGGCGGTCCTCGCGACGGCCGATGGGCGGACTCACGGGCTCGAGGTGCTCGAGCTCGGCTGCGGCACCGGACTCCTCGCTCCGCTCCTGCGGACGTCTGCCGCTCGTCTCGTTGGCGTCGACCTCAGCGCGGGGATGCTGCGCCGCATCTCGGACCCGGACATCTACGACGAGCTCCAGACCGCGGAGATCGTTGCCTGGCTCGAGGCGAATCGGAGGCGCTTCGAGCTCGTGGTGGCCGCCGATGTGCTCTGTTATTTCGGGGACCTGGCGTCCCTGGTCGAGCTGGTTGCGTCACGGCTGGCATCGCGCGGCCGGTTCGTGTTCACGGTGGAGCGCTCAGAGGAGGTCGAGGTCGACCTCTGCCCGACGGAGCGCTACGCGCACTCCGAAGGCCACCTGCGCCGCGTCGCCGCGGCGTCGAAGCTCGAGGTCCGGTATCTCGTCCGGCGCGCATTGCGCGCTCAACACGGGCGGCCGGTGGAAGGCTTCGTCGTGGTCCTTCAGCGACCGCAAGTCGCCAAGGCCTGAGGTGCAGTGCCGCTCGGACTGCGGGGCGTGTTGCGTCGCTCCGTCGATCGTGCGGCCATTCGTCAACGCACCGCACGGCAAGGTGGCCGGGGTTCCCTGTCCCAACCTCATGCCGGACCGCCGCTGCGCCGTCTGGGGCGGGCCAGACTATCCGGCAGCGTGCCGCGGATTTCGCCCCGAGATCGCGGTCTGCGGCGGCACGCGCGCGGAGGCCCTGGTCCTGCTCACCGCGCTGGAGCGAAGCACCCGACCTTCCCCTTGACCGCCGGTGCGGCCTCCGCCAAGAGTCGCCTACAATGACGCTCCTGCTCCCCCTGTCGGCCTTGCTCTTCGCCGGCCCTCCCGACGGAGGCGTCGAGGCAAGCTCCGCGCTCGTGTGCGTCCGATCTCGCGTGGTCACGTGCGAGCCCACGGCGCACCTGGCTCACGGCGCCGGGCCGTGCGAGGTGGAGTTCACCCTCGCCGCGGATGGCGGACGAGGGGTGGACGAAGCGGACCTCCTGGTGGGGCAGGGCTCCGGGCTCATGCAGGCGCTCACCGGCGGCTCTCCCTGGGCGCCGGTCGTGTTCTGGCGGAATGGCGATCGCGCCGCGCCGATCGAGGCGCGCCTCATCGACCCGTTCCCGGGCCGAGCCACCGACGTTCTGGTGGCGAAGGCCTCCGACGGGAGGACCGTCTCGTGGGTGCACCTCGACGCCGCCACGCCCGTCGTTCGTTTCCTCGACGAGGGCCCCGGCTCGATGGAGCTCCTCGGGGCGCGGATCCAGACGCTCGAGGTCACCGACCTCGAGGTGCTCATGGACCCCGACGCGCGGAGCGAGGGGCCCGCCGGGTGCGCGAGGGGGGCTCCCAGCTTGACTGGAGGCGATCTCGAGACGCTCCTCCGAAGCGCCGGCCTGGCCGCGGATGGCCGCCCGCCGGTCAAAGACGCCGACCGGGCGCTCCTGGGGCTTTGCCAGCGGGGGCTGAGCGCAGAAGCCAGCCCCACCGCCGCGCTGCTCGGTGCTCTGGCGTTCTGGCTACTGCCCGTGGCCGACCCGGTCGGCTTTCGCGACTGGGTGGTCGCCGCTTCGCAGCCGGGTGAAGCCTCCGGTTTCGGAGCACGCCTAGCGGCTAATCTCGACGCGCTTCGTGGACTCGACCCGCACGTCTGGGCGATCGCCAGCTCCACCTTGCTCACCGAAGACCCCCGGGATCGGTCGGACGAGCGTTTCATCGCCGAGGCCTTGACCCGATTGCCGGCGAGCGAGATGCCCGCCTTTCTCGCAGCGCTGCCCCTGTGCGAGCCGGCGCGGCAGGCGGTGGACCTCGCCGCCGGCCCTGTCCTATCCACGGTTCAGGAGCTCGGAGACGCCGAAGCGCTCGCTCTCGTTGATGCGTTGGGGCGGCAAAGCGGGGCGCTGCTCCACGTGTTCGACCCGGAGCTTCGACCGGTGCTCAAGAGGCTGCTGGGCCTGCTGGGCGAGGATCGACTCCTGGGGCTCTCGGTCCCGCTGCTCGGCCGCAGTCTACCGTCTGTGCTGGTACAGGCCCTGGGAGACCCGGCGCCGGAGGTGCGGCGACTCGCGGTGACGCTCCTGTCCGCGGGCGGAGCCCCGGTGGTGAAGGCGCTCAGCCGCCGCCTCGTGGAGCTCGGCCACCGGCTGCCCAATGAGATGGGTCTCACGGCGCAGCAGGTTGTCGCGGCGCTCTCGGGCGTGCTCCTCGCGCCGCTGGCGCGCCCCTTCCACGACCAGGCGTGGCGCCGCCACCTGGCTGGGCTGGACTGCCTCCCGCCCTTCGAGGAGGCGCGGCGGTCCATCCACCCGAACCTGGTGCTACCTGAGCCGCTCAATGCTCAGTGCCGGGCGTTGCGAGCGGTGCTCATGGCTCGCGAGGGTGCCACGGAGGGAGCGCTCGGCCTGCTCGAGCATCTCCCGCGGGGCGACGCCCTGGTCGCCACCCGTCACGCCGAGGTGCTCGCCGCGGTCGCCTCTCGGAGACTCGAAGCGGGAGACCTCGAGGGCGCTCAGGCGTTGCTCGATCTCGCGCCTGATCCGGACGCCCTAGAGCTGGTCGGGGTGCGCGTGGACCTGCTGACCGAGCAGGGGCATCGCGCGCTCGCGGACCGCAACGAAGACCTGGCGCGGCGATACTTCACGGCCGCAAGGCGCATCGATGGGTCGAGACCTACCGCTGAGGCCCTCATCGACGCGGGGCGCGCGGCGCTCCACGATCTGCTCTTCGTGCTGCTCGTGGTGATGCTCTGCGGGGCGGTGGCTGCCGGTGGGCTTCGGCTGTTCCAGCGCGCGATGATCCTTCACGACTTCCGCCTCGGCACCGGAAAACAGCCCGGCATGGTCTTCGACGGCCCCGGCGGGCGCCGGTTGCTCCTGGCGCCCTTTGGGCTCCTGTCCATGCGGCCGCTGTCATATCGGATGGTCTCGTTCTCCGAGCTCGACTCCGCCTGGCTCGTATCGGGTGAGCGCGATCGCTCCGGGGTGTTGTTTCGGCTCGCCGACGGCTCGTCGTTCGTCGTCCCCACGGCGTCGCTGCGGCGCTTCGACCTCTTCGTCGCTCAGCTCGAGGGATACCTCGACGACGTGGGGAGGCCTCTCGAGACCCTTGCCCCTCTCGACGAGGACGTGGCCCGCGAGAACGCAGCAGCTACAGACCGGCTGCGCCGGCGGGATGCGCTGAACCGCGGGCTGAGGATCGCCGGGGCGATGTTGGCGGTGACCGTGGTCTACCTCGCAACGGTCACTGAGCTCGCGGGCGGCGTTTGGAGCTCACGCCTCGTAATCGGCCTCGGGATCGGTGGCGGGTTGCTCGTCATCACCACGGCGGCGGTACACGCAATTCTGCCAGTCTCGCGCGCCTGAGCGGCGCGGCAGCGCTCACACCGTGGTGACGAGCAGGTCTGGCGGTAGGAGCGGCGACGGCGTGCCCACAGAGGTCATCCAGACCTGGTGCGCGGCGCGCGTGAGGCCGACGTGCAGGAGGTGTCGGCTGGCGTCCGAGTCTGGGTAGGTGTCGCCATCCACATCGAGCAGGACGACGTAGTCGAACTCGAGGCCCTTGGCTGCGCGCACGTCCGCGATCTCGATCCCGGGGGCGAAGGCGAAGTCGTGGTTGCGCACGCGCGATAGGCGCCGGAGCTCGGCGCGCTGGAGCACCTCGTGCGCCTCTGCGGCCTGCCACTCGCGCGCCGCCAGCACCCCTACCGAGGCGAGCGGCTCGTTGCGCTCGAGGCGCTTCAACGCGTCGCCGAGGAAGGTGAGCATCTCCCCGCGGCTCTTGAACCGGAAGAGCTCGGGCACGGCGCCATCACGGGGCGCCGTCGCCGCTTCTTCGGGCGCTAGAGGCCCGAGCACGGCGTGGGCGAGTCGCATGATGGGCTCCGTGGAGCGGTAGCTGACCCGGAGCTGCGACAGGGCCACCTTCTCCCGTCCGAGCGCGGCCAGAACCTCTTTCCACGACCGGAAGTCGTTGTTCTCCATGACCTTCTGGGCCACGTCCCCAGCAAGCGTCACCGCGCCGTGTTTCTCGACGGTGTCGAGCAACACCTTGAGCTCGATGGGCGACAGGTCCTGAGCCTCGTCCACGACGAGCTGCGCGTAGCGAATCGGCGCGCCCTTCTTGCCATGCAGCGGACCCCGCACCAGCTGGTGGAGGAAGAGCAGGATCGCGTCGTCCTCCCGGTCGATGTTCGGGAGGTCGTCTTCGTTGTGCCCCTCGCCATCCACCCGCACGAAGTGACGGTCCGAACACCAGCGATGGATCTGGTTCTGCTGCGCGTCCGAGAACTCGCCCGTGGCGTGCCGCTCGCAGCTCTCTCGGATCCACTGCCGGTTCGTGAACAGCTCGTCGAAGAGCTCCCGTGGGCCCAGCTCGGGGTTCTGAATGTAGCCCTCCTCGAGCATGGCGAGGAGCCCTCGGTGGAGCTTGAAGCGGGAGACTACGGCGGGGGTGTCGTCGGCGTACTCTCCCACGAGGCGAGGGTAGACCCGCCCGCGCATCTCGGCGGCCCACTCTTCGAACAAACGTACCTGGACGCCCTCCACGCCCAGCGCGGGCAGGACCCGTGCGATGTACTCGAGGAGCGCGGGGCTGAACACCACGATCAGGGTTCGGGAGGCCGCGAAGCGGGCAGGATCCTGATAGTTGAGCCAAGCGACGCGGTGCAGCGCCACGGTGGTCTTGCCCGATCCGGCGGAGCCCTGGATCGCGACCAGCTCGGTCTCGGGCCGTGCGATGAGGCGGAACTGCTCGGGGTCGAGCAGGGAGGCGATCTCCCGCAGGAACTTGTCCTCTCGGACGCCCGACCCGTCTCCCCGGGTGCCGAGTGTGGGCTGCATGCGATCGGGGCGGGCCGCGGCCCCGAGCCCACCGGAGAGGCGGGGGCCGCCGAGGGTCTGCCAGCCGCCGCTTGCGCGCACGAAGACCTGTCCGCGGCACGCCACACGCTCGAGGCGCCCGTCGCGGATAGAGAGCGTGCGGCGCACGGCCACCTCACCCCCGAGGTCCTTGCCCGCGATCAAGACGTCGAAGTCGTCGCCCTCCTCCTTCTGGTAGAAGACGCGCGCGATGGGCGCGTTCCGCCAGTCGACGATGCGGATGCCGTCCTGAACCCAGGTGCGCTTGCCGATCAGGATGTCCCGCCGGCGCTCCTCGTCGTCGATGAGACGCATGTGACCGAAGTAGGGGGAGCCGAGGTCCAGGGGTGCGTCCGCTGCCCGCATTTGCTGGTCGACGAGCCGCGCCACACGATCCATCTGCTCGAGGACCGACGCCCGGTCCTCGGCCAGCCGCTCCTCGACCAGCTCGTCGCGGAGCCTCACGAGCTCGCCCTGTGCCTCGCCCACCCGCCACAACGCGGGCGTCTCCTTGCGGGCAGCATCCAGGACAACGCCGAGGAGGCGCTCCTCTTCGGCGACGGGGGCAGGGATCGGCGGTTGTTCGGGGGGCATGGGGCGGGTACCTTAGCGCCCCTCTGGCCGGGAGGGAACGCGGGATGCCTAGAACACGGGACGAGATGGCGCGCGAGGCTGCGCGCGAGCTTCGGAACGGCGACGTGGTGAACCTCGGGATCGGGATCCCCACCCTGGTCGCCAATCACCTGCCCGACGGGGTCGACGTGGTTCTCCACAGCGAGAACGGCCTCCTCGGGATGGGCCCTTTTCCGTTCGACGGCGAGGAGGATCCTCAGCTCATCAACGCGGGCAAGCAGACGGTCACCGTCCTCCCGGGTGGCAGCACCTTCGACAGCGCGCTGAGCTTCGCCATGATCCGCGGTGGCCACGTGGATGTGGCGGTGCTCGGTGGTCTCGAGGTATCGGAGACCGGCGACCTCGCGAACTGGATGGTCCCGGGCGAACGCGTGAACGGCATGGGGGGCGCCATGGACCTGGTCTCCGGAGCCCGCCGTGTGATCGTGCTCATGACTCACACCTCCAAAGACGGCGCAGCAAAGCTCAAGCGCGTCTGCGACCTCCCGCTGACCGGCCTCCGCTGTGTGAGCCTCGTGATCACGGAGCTCGCCACGGTGGCCATCGGTCCAGATGGGTTCGAGCTCGTTCGACTCGCCGCGGGACATGAGCTCTCGGAGGTCCAGGCGCTCACCGCTGCGCCCCTGCGGACCGGATCTCCGGCGGCGGCGTCACCGGGCTGACCCGGCGAGGGGGCGGATTCGGCCCAGCGGCGCGAGCCACACTTGCGGAACCGGCTTATCCGACACCGGAGTGGCCCGTTCTCCGGAAGTAGCAGGTAGCCCCCAACCCGCGAAGAGCTGCCAGGAGATGCCCATGGAAGTCGTCGATCCTGCCCGAGACCAAATCTACTCCGAGCTAGATGAGCTTTTGGAGACTGCAGGCTTCAGCTTCGAGACCGTGCGAATGGCGCTCGGGATCGGTCGCTGCGCCCGTGAACCCATGTACGGCCTCAACAGCCGCCTCGCGTCGCCCGACGACGAGGAGCGCGAGGCCGGGATGGTCGCCGTGGAGGCGCTGGACCACGCCCGCGCGTCCTATCTCGAGATGGGTCACATCATGGACCAGCCCGAGTTCGAGGACATCGGGCTGCGACTGCGCTTCTGGTCTACGTTCGCGTGGTGCTGGGACCACGTCTTCAGCGACACGGGTCGCTCCACGGGGCAGGGCGCCTTGCGGCACGTCCTCATCGAAGCCAAGAGCCGCACTACTGCGATTCAGGCGGAGCTTCGCGGCCTGGGTGCCCTCCGTCCCCCTTCGGTGCACTGAGTCTCTCGGCGCGCCCCTTCGGGCAGCGCCGCGTCGACCGCGCTTCCCCGAGCGACCCATGTCGGCTAGAACGGCGGCATGGGTCGCCTCGAGTCAATAGCGTTGGTTGTCTCCACCGGGGAGCAGGGTCACTCTGGCCCGGTGGTAGTGGAGTTCAACGGATTCCGATTCGAGTGCTTGGACTCCGCAGGTCGAGCTGCCAGCGGAGAGCGCTTCTCGGCGAAGCTCCCTCTACGCTCGGTGGCCCACAGCCTGCGGCTCGTGGGGCCGGAGACCGGCTGTTGGGACCTCGCCTCGCTCGAGCTCACGGTTGACCCGGGCCTCGAGCCCTACACCGTGGCGTTCGAACCTTTCAGCCTGGCGGCCGGCGAGGTCGCCGACCTGCTGGTCGAGCGCCCCACCCCCTACTTCGACGTCTGAGCCAGGCCGGGCCACGCCGCTCGAGAGAGGCGGCTGGCCGGCCAGGTGGGCCCAGGCTCAGCGGCGTCGGCGCAGCCCGAGAACCGCGGCCAGCAGCAGCAGGCCGGTGCCTACGGCGGTCGACCGACCCGTGCTGTCGCATCCCGAGCCGCCAGACACCACCTCGCTCGTGGCGCCGACGTCCGTGCTGCCGCCCGAGGTGACGTCGGACTCTCCCACGACGATCCCGCCGTCGGTGGCGTCGGAGCCGTCCGTGGCGTCCGTAGCGTCGGCGCCATCGGTGCCCGCCGGGGCGCAGCCAGCGGCGTTGGACTCCGTCCCCGGAACCGGCTCGCAGATGCTCCACGCGCCCAGCTCGCAGGAGCGCGCGTAGTCGGCGCAGTCGTCGCGCGGCTCGCAGGGCGCGCTGGCGGCGCCGCTGCACGGGCAGCCCTCGTCGACGCTGCCGTCGCAGTCGTCGTCTTTGGCGTTCCCGCAGGTCTCCGCGCCGAGCGCGGTGGGCGCGCACGCTCCCCAGTTGCCCTGGGTGCAGGTCTGCTTCCCGGCGCCGCAGCCGGTCGTGAGCTCACACGCCCGCGACTGCCCGTCCGCGCACGTGCAGGCCTCGTCCGTGGTGCCGTCACAGTCGTCGTCCAGGTTGTTGCCGCAGGCCTCGGCTTTCGGGGGCGAAGCGCCGTCGCAGGTGGTGGCAATTGTGCCCGCGCTGGAGCACGCCAGGGTGCCGGGCTCACACGCGCCCACGCTCGTGCCGCAGACCGAGTACGAACCCGGCGAGCAGGCGCAGCCCTCGTCGACGGAGGCGTCGCAGTCGTTGTCGATGCCGTCGCACTTCTCGGCGGCGGCTGGGCCCGCCTTCGCGTTACAGACCGCCTTGCCGCCGGCGCAGGCGTACTTCCCGAGCGCCTGACACGCGCCATAACCGGACGTACACGGCGCATCGAGCTCTGCGAAGTCCTCGTCGGTGTCCCCATCGCAGTCGTCGTCCTTGCCGTTGCAGGTCTCCTTGGCGGTGCTTGAGCCGGACGACTCGCAGAGCATGCTCTTGCCATCCGCCGAGCAGACGTTCTTCCCCGTGCCGCAGCCGCCCGGGGGCTCGCAGCTCTTGCCGAGGTTCGGCCACTCCTCGTCGGTCTTGCCGTCGCAGTCGTCGTCTTTGCCGTTGCAGGTCTCCACGGCCGCGTCCCCAGACTCCTCACACGTGGTGGTCTTGCCGTCGGCGCCGCAGACCAGCTTGCCCTTCTTGCAGCTGTCGGCGTCCGAGCCGTCGCACTCCTTGCCGAGGTTGCCGAAGTCCTCGTCGGTCTGGCCGTCGCCGTCGTCGTCCTTGTTGTTGCAGAGCTCCGTGACGGGCCCGCCGGCGCCGATCGTGAACGGGAGCGAGAACGTGTTGTTGGTCTCGTCGGTCTCCGCCACGTCTTCGTCGGTGTCGACGAAGAACGCGATGGTGTGCGGGCCCTCGCCGCCGACCTTGCAGCTGATCTCTTCAGTGGCCTCGCTGCCGTCGCCGAGCCCCGCGATGATGAGCCCGGTCCCGCACTCCTGCCCGTCAAGGTCGGCGCGGACGTTGATGTTGACGAAGATGCCGGTGCCGAAGGGGCCCTGGTTCTTGATCGTCGCTGTGAACTTGACCTCGTCACCGGCCTTGGGCGCTTCAGGATCCAGCGTGATCCCCGTGATCACGAGATCGGGCCCGAGCCAGGTAAAGGTCTTCTCGAGCGTGTTGTTGCTCTCGTCAGCCTCGTAGACGTCGTTCTCCCAGTCCACCTCGAACTTCACGGTGTGCGGTCCCGGGGTGTCGGGGTTGCAGTCCGTGGTGTCTTCCGTGGCCTCATCCCCCTGGCCCAGGCCGGCGAACAGGAAGCCCGTGTCGCACTCCTCGCCGTCGAGATACATCCGCACGTTGATCTGGGTGTCGAGCCCGCCAGCGTCGGCGTTCCCGACGTTCTTGATCTTGGCCGTGATCTTGCCGTTGCCTGCGTTGGGCGAGGCGGGATCGATCGTGATGTCGGAGATGACGAGGTCCGGGCCGCCCGCCCAGACCAGGGTCTTCTCCAGCACGTTGTCGTTCTCGTTCGACTCCTCGACGTCCCCATCGCTGTCGACCACGAACTTGATCAGGTGGGGGCCGGCGGTGAGGCCGTTGCAGCTCGTGGTCTCCTCCGTCGCTTCATCCCCGGCGTCGATGCCGTTGTAGATCAAGCCGCTGTCGCACTGCTTCCCATCCAAGAACATGGTGACGTCGATGATGGTGAAGGTGCCGCCGGCCTCTTCGTCGCCGACGTTCTTGATGGTGGCCGTGATGGTCCCGTCGCCCGGAATAGGCGAGTTGGGCTCGACCACGATGTCCGTCACGATCAAGTTGGGTTTGGCCAGGGCGCCGAAGGACGCGAGCAGAGCGGCCACGAGGATTTTACGCATTGGGTCTCCTAGGGGAGTGGCGGACCGCTTTCGAGGCCCGCGTCGGCCCTCACGGCGGCACGGCGGTCTCCTCGAGTGGCGGTGTACCGGGCGAGGCTAACACGAGTCTCCCGCGCTCGGGGAGCGTCCTTGACTTCACTTGGGGCGTCGTCGAGGCTCCGCGGCATGAAGAGCCTGCCCACCGCCCTCCTGCCGCTCGTGTTCGCCCTCGGCTGTCCCGCTCCGCCTCCAGACCGCCCGGTCGATGCGGGGGAGCTCGAGCCCGAGACGGGTCCAGACGGCTCCCTTATCCGGCGCTGGGACCTCGACGGTGACGGCAAGGCCAACATCTGGCGGGTCTTCCAGGGCGAGACGCAGATCCGGACGGATCTCGATCTGAACGGCGACGGCAAGGCAGACACGCGGCGCCACCTCGACGAGCGCGGCGAGGTGAAGAAGGAGGAGGCCGACCTCGACTTCGACAGCAAGGTCGACATCGTCGCCTCCTTCGAGGGCGGGAAGAAGGTGCAGGAGCTGGCCTTTCTCCACCATCGCGCCACGGCCGATGTGGTGCGGCTGTTCGTGGACGGGAAGCTGGCCGAGAAGCGTCGCGACATGGATGGCGACGGTGTGTACGACGTCTTCGAGTACTTCGACTCGGGGCGTCTCGTTCGCCTGGGGCGCGACACCACGGGCGATGGTCAGCCGGACGAGTTCGACGAGCGGCCCGAAGCCGAGGCGGTGCCTGACGAGGAGAAGGGGTGAGCTCGCAGGAGCGCTCCGAGTCCCGCGCCCATCGGCTGGCCGCAGGGTGCGTTGGCTACTACCTGCTCGTGATCTTGTGGGGCGCGTGGGTCCGGATCGCCAAGGCTGGCGACGGCTGTGGCTCTCACTGGCCCACCTGTAACGGTCAGATAATCCCGCTCGACGGGGGCACGAAGACCCTCATCGAGTTCACCCACCGCGCCACCAGTGGGCTCGCGGGGATCATCGGCTTCGTGCTGTTGTTCTTCGTCTGGCGAGCCTTCCGTGAGCGGCGCCTTCGCTGGGCCGCCATCATGCAGGCGCTGTTCCTCACCGCCGAGGCGCTGGTCGGCCGCTTCCTCGTGAAGAAGGAGCTGGTGGCCGAAGACGACTCGATCGAGCGGGCCGTTGTGATGGCCTTTCATCTGGTCAACACCTTCGGGCTCATGTCGGCCACCTTCCTCACGGCCTGGTGGTCGCGGCCAAGCGCGCCTCGCTCACACCAGGGGACGGTGGGGATGGGGGTGTGGGTCTCCAGCGTGGTGCTCGTGCTGGTCAGCATGTCCGGCGCCGTGACCGCGCTCGGCGACACGATCTTCCCGCCGGGTGCTCGCCCTGATGCGGGCTTCTTCGAGCGGGTCGCTCACGTGGGCGACGGCGAGCTGCACTTTCTCATCCGGCTCCTCGTGATCCATCCGCTCCTTGCCGTGGCCGGGGCGCTGCTCATCGGCTTCGTCGCGGGCCTCAACCTCCTCGACCCCACGCGCGGGGCGGCCCGGCGGGTGCTCGCTGTGGTGGTGGCCCAGACCCTGCTGGGGCTGGTCAACGTGGTGCTCGGCGCGCCCGGCTGGGCGCAGATCGCGCACTTGTTGTTGGCGCAGCTGCTCTGGCTGGCGGTGATGGAGCTGGGCCTCAGGCGCCGCGAGGCGGCACCCGCATAGCGGCGCCTGAGCGGGGCTGGGCACGCTCGCCCCACAACGGTCTCACGGACGGGTTCCGGCCAGCCCGATTGGGCGCCCGAGCAGCACACGGTCAGACCGCGCGCCGCCTCGACTCTTGGGTGGGGTGGTTGGCCAAGAGTGACGCGCCTGGCAGCCCGGAGCGTACTGGTTCGGGGCCTAGGCCCGGCTCAGAAGCCGGTGCGGAACAAGGGGCGCGCGACCTCGAGATCGCGGAACGGCCACGGGATGGACGCGGCGATGAGCACCGCGGCGATGAGGCAGGCGACGGCGATTGCCCGATGTTTGTCGGGGGCGGAGCCGGCCTTCTTCGCACGAACCCGGCCGATGTGCAGCGCCCCGATGGCCAGAAACATGAGGGAGAAGTGCTCGACGCTGAAGAAGCGGTCGTGGCGCACCTTCATGTCGACACCGTCGAGGAGGTTGTAGTGGGGGCTGAGGCCCAGCACCAGCGCTAGTCCGAGCAGGAACTGGAGGTCGGCGAGCCCCACGAGCGTCCCGCTGAGGGCGTTGTCGCGGGGGGCCCAGCCTCTGCGGCCGAGCCAACCCCCGAGGGCGTTGAGGACGGTGCCCACGAGTAGCACCAGCACCAGCCAGCGGAGGTTGGAGTGCAGGAACAGGACGATGTCGTAGGCGCCTGTCATGCGACCGCGTCCAGATCCTCTTCGTCCTCGATGTCGTCGGTCTCGATGACCTTGAGGGGACGGTAGTGCCGCACGCCGGTGCCTGCCGGGATGATGCGGCCCATGATCACGTTCTCCTTGAGGCCCTTCAGGTAGTCGATCTTGCCCGAGAGCGAGGCCTCGGTGAGCACCTTGGTGGTCTCC
>SXGT01084478.1_pt1 | contig 20500 bp, 15 predicted proteins | sample 3176221 | NCBI WGS metagenome assembly SXGT01 (sample SAMN11356862, study PRJNA531348) | freshwater metagenome | isolation source: freshwater sample F1-120 | place: China: Fuxian Lake, Yuxi | collected 2017-12-25
CCAGATAGAAGGACGAGGCCCAAGAAGAATTCGAAAGCGAATTTGCTCCCGGGGTGACCGCTCTCGATGCTGCCAACCTAAATTCCGGGCCCAACGTCACTTGCTGGAACTGCCAACCGAGCGGTTACGGAATCGCTGGCGGTCACCACTGGGAATCCCACATCGGCAGCCCACTCGGACGACAAGAGTGCACTTCCAGGCCACTTCACTGCCAGATGTGTGACGTATTGAAGCGAGGAACCGAGCCCGAGAGGCATGAGCGTGGAAGGCAAGTCGCAGCAGCCGAGAAGTAAGCTCGCTCCAGCTCCGCGTCACAGTGGCGCGCATTGTGATCACGATGGATTCGTGATCGGGCGGCATACCCAATTGCTCGCGCCCGCAACGCGCAGGAGCGGGCGCGAGCAAGGGCTGCGACAAGCCCATCCACGTCCCGCTCAGGGGCCAGAAAGCCGGTGACAACTTCCTCCACGATTTCGGGAATTCCCGCGTGTCGCGTCGCCACGACTGGAAGCGCCGCCGCCATCGCCAGGAGCATGCCCGGCGGAAATCCAGCTTCTCGGTCACCGTCCTTCGCAGTAATGCTCGGTGCGACGAACACATCCACCCTTGAGCAAAGGTCCAGAAGATCACCACACGGCACCGGACGAGACAAGATCTCCACCGAATTCCTGATCCCCAGGTGGGCAATCAGCGATTTCGCAGGGCGCAGGAAACGGCCAGCACCCACCACAGTGAGATGCAAGCCAGGGGACTTCCTTGACAAACGAGCGACGGCCTCGATCAGAAATGCAAGGCCCTGGCGCTCGACGAGTGGGCCCGCAAAGAGCACGCGGAAGCGCGGATCCAGCGCACGGGAGAGAGGGGATCTCGGGCCCCGAGGCTCGATCGAGTCGAGCGAAACTCCACGAGGGATCTTGAGGATCTTGTCGCAGGAGATGTCGTGACACCGAACCTGGCGGAAAGCTTCGTCCGACTCCACGATTACCCGTGCGGCCATGCGGAGAGCGCACCGGAGTCGACGCGACTGAAGTCCCTCACTCGACAACAAGCCCAAGTCACGCCCAGTCAGGCTAGTCACGAGCGGCAGGCGCAGCGCAGCCGCATCAAGAGCCTCGGCCCAGGCGACTGCGGCTGTCCCCGAAAGGCAATGCACAACTCGCGGCAATTCGCGTTTCAAGACCCGGACAATTCGTACCCGTCCCGAGCAAAAAAGCTTGTGCCCAAGCGGCCGCCGCCGGTCTCGATTTGCGCAGGCGCAGTCAATATCCCTCGGGAGAATGCTCCCGACGCAAGGAACGTCCGGAACCTCTGGATAGACGGCCGAGGCGGTAAGCACTCGCAAGACCTTGAGTCGATCATCAAGCTGAAGCTCTGCGGTCCTTAGTTCGTGGCCCATCTGCATTCTCCACCCTTCTCCTGGCACACTCGCGCACGACAAAACTCAAGACCCTGGTCGAATCGTCATCTAATAATCTCAAACTCTCCCTGGCCTCCGCGAGACTCCTCCCAGACCAAGTTGACATCGGTGACCCGGGCGAGGGGTGGACCTTGCCAGCACCACCTCTCAAGGAGCTCTATTTTCGGAAGGGGCCCTTCGGCCACAATCTCCACGCGCCCGTCAGGAAGATTGCGTACCCACCCGGTGAGCCCCCAAAATCGAGCCTTGTCCTTTACTGCGGCGCGATAGCCCACGCCCTGCACGCCGCCCGCGACGAGCATGTGCGCTCTTGAAGTCGCATGCTTCAACTTCGGCTCTTGCATGGCCCAGCTTGTCATGAAGACCACAATCCCAACCACTCGATTGTCCAAGAGCGTGTAGCGTGGCAATATAGTTGAATATGTTGGGTACATCAAGAGCTCAAGGGCAGCGTGAAGCGGTGAGGGCGATAATTCGCTCGGCGGGGTTCGATCGCGTTGGCTTCGCCTCGGCGGGCAAGGCCCCCTCGAGCGGGCACTTCAACACCTGGCTCGAGCGCGGATTCGCCGGCGAAATGAGCTACATGCGCCGGGATATCGGGCGACGGCAAGATCCTCGCCTCGTCCTCGAGGGGGCCCGCACGGTCATCGCCACCGCGGTTCACTACCGCGAGGCGGGCTTTCCCGACTCCACGCAGGCACCGGGCACCGCCCGCATCGCAGCCTATGCGCAAGGGACCGATTACCACCGTGTGGTCGAGCGGCGGCTAAAATCGGCCTGCGCCTCACTCAACGAGCAATTTCCTGCAACCTATCGCTGGTACGTCGACACGGGCCCAGTGCTCGAACGCGACTGGGCACAGGCAGCCGGGATTGGTTGGATCGGGAAGAATACCTGCACGATCGACCCCGAACGCGGCTCCTACTTTTTTATTGCGGTGATCCTGACAACGCTTGAACTCGATCCCGACGAGCCCAGCGTAAATCACTGCGGGTCCTGCCGGGCCTGCATCGACGCCTGCCCCACAGCAGCGATCGTGGCGCCATACGAGCTCGACTCCCGCCTCTGCATCTCCTATCTCACGATTGAGCATCGTGGGCCAATGCCCGGAAACCTTGAGCAGAAGGTGGGCAACTGGGTCTTCGGCTGTGATGTGTGCCAGGATGTCTGCCCCTTCAATCAGCGCGATCGAGCCGGTCTCTCCTCCGATCCACACTTGGCCCCACGCCCGGAGAACCGGACCCCTCGACTTGCGGACCTTGCCACCCTCGACGAAGCAGGCTTTCGCGCAAGGTTTCCACGAAGCGCCGTGCGCCGGGCGAAACATGAGGGTTTCAGGCGCAATGTGCTCGCCGCTCTCGGCAACTCCATGGGACCTCCCCCAGCAACCTGAAGACGAAGACAGGAAACCGTTCATGAAGCTTATTCTTGCTCTGCTATCCGCCATTCAGTGCCACCCCCCCGCGTCGAGCTCCCGGCCTCCAGTGTTTCTGGAGGATCGCTTCGATGTGTCTCCCGCCTTTCAAATCCGCACGGTTCCCGGCACCCAGAGACTTCTGTCAACGCCAAAATTAGCCGTGCCGGCACTCGTTGACCTTGTGAGTGTGAGCTGTAGCGTGATCCGCCACCCCATCCTCTTCCTCATGGCCCTTCCGACGCTGTCGGACAAGGCAGCAGGCGAAACGAAGGCGCAGGGCTCTGACGATTGGCCCTCCTGGCGAGGCCCGGGCGGCCAAGGCGTCGGAGAACGACACGCCAATCCACCCGAACGCTGGTCCGCCACCGAGGGAATTGCATGGACGACCGAGCTCAAGGGCTGGGGCAACTCCTCACCCATCATCTCTGGCGATAGGCTCTACATTACCTCCCAGGGAGATGACGACTCGCTCCTCGTCTACTCGCTCGACCGCGACGGTGGAGCGATCGTATGGGAACGTAACGCCGGGAAGGGCCGACTCAAGACTCACGTGCTCCACAACATGGCCACGCCGACACCTGTCTCCGACGGTGAACACGTCTGGGCGCTTTTCGGCACCGGGGACCTCATCTGCCTGAGCCGAACGGGCGAAACGCTCTGGTCGCGAAACCTCGCCACCGACCACGGCGAGTACAAGATCCTCTGGGGCATGGGCTCCTCGCCAAGGCTTTACGGTGGACTGCTCTATACGATCTGCCTCCACAGTGGTCCATCCTATGTGCTCGCGATCGACAAACTGACTGGGAAGGACGTCTGGAAAGTTGATCGGAAAGTTCCGTGCAGGGACGAGGCCTCCGACTCCTACTCCTCGCCGGTGATTCTGGAATCGGCCGGCCGCGTCGAACTCCTCGTCAGCGGCTGCGACCACATTTCTGCCTACGATCCACTTTTCGGCAAGGAACTCTGGACGTCGGCGGGCCTCAAGATCGAGCACAAGTACGGCCGCACGATGGCTTCTCCGGGCGTTGGTGAAGGCATTGTCGTCGCCTGCTCGGCGAGCATGCAAGGCCTGGGCAAGGCCATCGCTGTCCGCGCAGGCGGCACAGGCGATGTGACTGAGTCACGACGGCTATGGCAGTACGAGAAGTTCACTCCTGACTGCCCGACCCCGCTCGTCTACCAAGGCCATGCCTACCTCGTACGTGATGATGGAATTGCTACCTGCCTCGATGCGAAGACGGGCGAAGTGAGGTGGCACAAGCGAATCGGCCGTGGAACTTTCAAGGCCTCTCCCGTGGCTGCCGCCGGCCGTGTCTACTTCGCGGCCGAAAGCGGCGACTGCATCGTCGCAAAGGCAGGCCCCGACGATGTCGTAATCGCTGAAAATCATCTGGACTCGTCCTTCACCGCAACACCGGCCCTGGTTGGTAATCGGATCTACCTCCGGTCACGAAGCAAGGTCATCGCGGTGGGGAAGAGATGACTCCCCTGGCGCCAAGATCATAGAGGTAGGTGCCACCGGCATTGAAGTCCAGCCTGGCGAAACGATTGAGCATCTCCGCCAGCTTCAGCTGGTCCTCGATCGAAATCTCGCTCCGGGCGCCCGTCGGGTCAAAAACGTTCTCGAACCGAAACAGGACATGGGTGAAGCCTCTCGCGCGCAGCTCTGAATGCGACACTTCGGGAGTCGCGGACTTCTTGAGGATTTCCGCCAGAGTGCGGTTCTCGAAGATTGCGTCGGCATGGTACCGGCGTTTCGAGAGGAAGCCAGGATTCCCGAGCGACCCAAAGAGTATCCAGCTCGACTCCGGCAGTGCGTTCTCGATGTGCTCGAAGACGGCGTAGTCGCCGCATGGAATTTCACGATTCAGGTAGGCACTTCTCGACTCGAGCCCGAGCACAACCTTCAGGGGATTGTGCTGCGCGAAATGAAGCGCGGTGATGACGACATTTGATGCGCAAGCCACCACAATGGCGGCACGAAACGGGCTCCACGATGGCGAACCCGCGACCAACGGATTCGTCGTCGCCCCCATCACCGCGGAGAAGAGCGCCAGGGCAGGCAAGAGAAAACGGACTTGCTGCGTCGTCAACGTCCAGAAGAGCGCATGTGCCGCAGAGAGGAGGAGAACGGTCCGAAAAACGGCGGGGCCGTGCCATGCCCGCCAAAGGACCACGGGAATGGCGATGAGAAACGCTGCGCCAACCAGTCCATCGAAGTGGGCCTCCGAAAAAAACTGGGCCGAGAAGGTCAGCCGCCAGGGCAAGAGAAGCAGCTCCACAATTCCCTGTCCTCCCCACTGGTTGAGAAAAAGCGCGAGGACCCTGGCCCGCTCCTCATCCCAGCCCTCGCCACCAAAAAGACCGTAGCAGAACGGAAACAGGGGGTTGCCGGTCTGAATGACGTTGCGGATCCACCAGGGGCAGGCAACCAGGGCCACCACGAGAGCCGACAGGGCAGCCTGGCCAAGAACACGGGCTACCGGCTCCCTCCGTCGAAGCCCCGCACAGAGGACGCCAAGTGTGATCACAAGGCCCTGGAAGCCTCCCGTGTACTTGCACCCGGCGGCCGCACCAGCAAGAAGCGCCGAGACAACGAGGCAGGAGAGGCTCTTTTCCTCGAGCCAGCGAAGGAAAAGCCCTGTGCTGAGGACGACGAAGAACGCCACGGCGAGGTCGACGTAGGCCCAGCCCGCAATCAAGGTCACTGTCGGGATGGTGCCGAACACGGCGGCAGCCAGGAGTCGAGAGGCTCCGGGGCGAATCCTTCGGGCAAGACCCGCAACCGCAAGACAGGTACAGACACCGAGGAACCAGTGGAACCATTGCGCGAGCGAATCGTCCCGCAGCAGGAGCCCCAGGGTAAAGAGCATCTCGACGTTCTGCGGAAAAGCTGCGAAGAAGTTTCCTTCGATTCGCGTGAGGCCTCCAGCCGCGATGTACTTGGCCGGGATCGCGAGGTGATAAACCAGGGCATCCTGTGCCGTGACCGGCGCCAGGCTTGCGACCAGAGTCATGGTGCTGGATGTGAGAAGCAGGACGACCAAAAAACCTCCGCCCCGCTCTCGCGCAAGGATCTCGCGCCGCGAGCCGAGCTCACGAAGAAAGGCAGTGTGCCGCCCGAGGAGGCTCACTGCGATCAGGGCCCACGCCGCCCAGGGCTCAAAAAGCCAGACGGCCCCAAGGCACAGCACAGCAATCATGAAGACCAGAGTGCCAAGCCCCAACTCGATGGCCGATGTCTCAAGGGGGTCCCACGCGGCTGAGGCGTTACCGCCGACGCGGCGCCAGAGCCGAAACCCCGTCAGCCAGAAGGCATAGGCGCAAAGAAGACCCGTCCCGAGCGTGGAGAAGGTCGTCCACAAGGACCCCAGCAATGAATTCGTTCCGGAAATGAAGCAGGCCAGTACGACGACAGCCCATGCCATCAGTACGAGTTGACCCAACATTCGGCGGTTCGTCTCGCTCACGCTTGCACGCTGAATACAAACAGCTCGGCGTGACTTGCGTGGAGCGGAATCACGCCACGGTTTCCTTGACCCGCAGCTTCTTGACACGATAACGGATGGATCGGTAGGTCATGCCAAGAAGCTTTGCAGCCGTCGTCAAATTGCCGCCGGTCAGCTTCAGGGCCTCCTTCAAATAGGAACGCTCATAGCTCTCAAGTTTCTCTTCGAGGCTAACTCCACCCGGCGGGATGAGGGTGTAATCAGCCTGGGGGACAGCCACCACGGCACTTTGCGGCCGGGTGCTGATCGAAAGTGAGGTAATCGCGTCCCCTTCGCAGAGGGCCACGTGCCTCTGGATGATATTCTCAAGCTCTCGCACATTACCGGGCCAATCATAGTCAAAGAGCGCTTGGCGCGCCCGGTCCGAGATCTTGCAGACCTCCTTCTTCATCTGCCGGGAATACTTCGCGAGGAAGTGCCCGGCCAGGAGAGGAATGTCATCTTTGCGATCGCGGAGGGCTGGCAAGTACAGGGGGATCACGTTGAGCCTGTAAAAGAGGTCCTCCCGGAAGTTCTTGGCCTGAACTTCCTCCTCCATGGCCTTGTTGGTGGCGGCGATGATTCGGACGTCAATCGGGTGAAGTTCCGTACTTCCGACGGGACTGATCTTCCGCTCCTCGAGCACCCTGAGAATCTTTACCTGGGTCGTGAGGCTCATGTCGGCCACCTCGTCAAGGAAAAGGGTGCCTCCATGGGCGGCCCTGAAGAGACCCTGTTTGTGCTCGATCGCGCCCGTAAAGGCCCCCTTCACATGCCCAAAGAGCTCGCTCTCGAGCAGCGACTCCGTGAAAGCACTGCAATTGACCGGCAGGAATGGGCGGTCCCGGCGATGCGATCGCTGATGAATCGTCCGTGCGACAATCTCCTTGCCGGTACCGCTCGCACCCTGAATCAAGACCGTGCTATCCGTCGGAGCGATCAGCTTGATCATCCGAAATACGGCTTGAATCAGAGGGTCATTGCCAATCATCTCAAAGCCGCGCGCATCCTCGTTCCTGCCTTCGCCACTTGCGAGGATCGCGCTCCTCCGTTCCAGGGCCCGGCCCACGACGGACCGGATCGTGTCCGTGTCGAATGGCTTACGGATGTAGTCGTAGGCTCCAAGCCGCATCGCCTCGACGGCGCTGTCCCAGGAGGAGAAAGCAGTGATGACGATGACCGGGACGTCCGGAACCTCGCTCTTGATCCAACGAAGCAGCTCCGTGCCGTCCAGCCCCGGCATTTTCAGGTCCTGGATGACAAGGTCGAAGGCTCCACGCTCCTGGCACAAGATCTGAACCGCATCGCGTCCCGTAGGAACGCCAACGACACTGTAGCCCTCGGATTCGAGCACCATGCCGAGCAGCTCTCGCATGCTGGCTTCGTCGTCCGCCACAAGAATTCGCTTCTTGGTCTTTGGAAGGTTGATGGCCGTCTGTTCACGCATGGAGGTAACACTCCGATTCTTCTTCCAGCGCGGTACCCTCATTGCCCGCGTTGTAGTATTCCGAGTCCTGAAACCCTTGATTCGGTCGAAGCATCGGGAACCAGATCCGGAAAGTGGTGCCTTCCCCCGGGGCACTGACCACGTCCAGGACTCCCATGTGCTCTCTGACGATTCGGCTCACAATGCAGAGCCCCAATCCGCTGCCCTTCTCCTTCGTCGTGAAGAAAGGGGTGAAAATCTGCTTCAAGTCCTCTTCGGGTATTCCCGTGCCATTATCCTTCAGCTCCACCTCGACGCCCTCGACGAGGTCTCGCCCGCCGCTATTGTCCTTGAGCGTCGCGAACCGCCGCCGGCGCAGGGTAATCAGCAGCTTTCCGTCCTCGCGGCTGGTTGCATCGATCGCGTTGAGCCCGAGATTCAGAAAGACCTGAGTCAACCGGTTCTGGTCGCCGAAAATCCTTGGCCGCTCGGGTGGAAAGGAGTATCCGAGGGTGCGCGAACCAAATTCCTGGCGGCGCTTCAGGAGGATTCCCGCGTCCTCAATCACCCGAACCAGGTCCAGTGGCACGAGATCCATGGGGCCAGGACGCGCGAAGTGGAGGAAGTCTTCGAGGATTCCGTCAAGCCGGTCCGACTCCCTCCGGACGATGTCCATGTACCGCTGCGCCTGGAGATCTTGTGGCGCAAGCCGTCCGATTTCCTGAACACAGCCACGAATGGATGCCATCGGGTTTCGGATCTCGTGCGCAATTCCAAGCGCCATGACTTGCAGGTCTTCAAGCTTCTGGATCCTACGTTCCGCGGCCTCCATGTCACGTTGCAAGGAAAGGTCGGAGATCAGCCCAATCCGGAAGCGTGTCTCGCCACAGTCGTCTCGCACGGACGATATCTTCACCTCCACGGGCCACTCCTTGTCCCCTCGACCGATTGCGGTCTTCAGCCGCCGCCTCCTGGGCTGCCGAAAAGCATCACGAAGCTGCGAATGCTTCTCCCCGGCAAAGATCGACTCCAGGGTGAGGCGGCGTGCCGCGCCCTCGACGCCATCAAGCCCCAACAAGCTCCGCGCCTCCCGGTTAAGCTCCACCACCCGACCATCCCTGTCAATCGCGATGAGCCCCTCACCGATGTTCTCGAGGATCTCGCTGTGGATTCCGGTGATGCGACGAAGACCATGCGAGAACCATGACCCGAGGGTCGACACGGCATAGAGGGCGAGAACGCTGCCGAGAAGATACGAGGATACGAACCCTGACTTTTCGCTCACCAGCTGCCAGTCGCCCTGGCGCAGGCTGATTGGAGCGAGGCCCATGCCGTAGGCGAGGGTCGTCGCGGTCAGGAAGAAGGTAGCCAGAGTCGCGAGAAAAAATGCCCCGCGGGCACTGATGACCCCCGTCGCGGCGACGAGGGTCACAAAGAGAAGCGGGCTGAAAAGGCTGAAGATTCCCCCGGTTCCCCACACAAGGAGCGACTGGATCGCGAAGTCGCAGAGCACTTGCCAACGCATGACGGCATGTCTGTGCCGCCACTGATCCTGCGTCGCAATGAGCCCAACTCCGACCGCCAGGTAGAGACACAGCAACCCATACAGATAGTAGAAGGCGTTCTCGCTGAAAGCGGACTCGAGCCAGACTTGATAAAAGGTTACAAGCCCGAAGCCCAAAAGGACTACGACCAGCCTGAAAATCAGGTATTGTCTGGCTCTGCGGTCAATATCGGGGGCCATGAAGGTCGGTTCCGATTGCGGTTAGCGTCCAGGGCCGGGGAGGCGTTGGATCCCGGGCCCTGGACGCGACGCCTCTCGATTATTGCTTGCCACTCAGCGATCCGACCATCTTGAAGATGGGCAAGAAGATCGCCATGACCATCCCACCCACCAGGAATCCCATGACTCCGATCATGAGGGGTTCGATCAACGATGTGAGAGATTCCACGGTCGTCTTGACTTGCTGGTCGTAGAAATCCGAGATCTTCTCCAGAAGCGTCTCGAGGGCGCCTGTCTTCTCGCCGATCGAGATCATCCTTGTCACCATGGGGGGGAAGAGCTTGCTCTTCGAGAGCGGCTCACCGAGCGTCTCACCCTGGCGAACGTTTTCACTCGCCGCCGTTATGGCGTTCGAGAAGAGCTTGTTTCCGCACGTTTGGGAGACGATCTCGAGCGCTCCCAGAATGGGCACCCCGCTCTGAATAAGCGTCGAGAAGGTCCTCGCAAAGCGAGAGATGGCCACCTTCGAGAACAGTGTGCCGAAGATTGGCGTTTTTAACATGAGCCAATCGCGGAGCAGCTTGCCCTTTTCCGTCTGGAAGTACTTGAATGCAAGGACACAGGCCGCGACGAAGCTCGCTGACCAATAGAGGAAGTATTTCTTGAGGAAAAGGCTCAGGACCAAGAGCCCCTTCGTAACCGCGGGCAGCGCAACATTCATCGAATAGAACATTTCCTCGAATTTTGGGATGATGAAAACCAGGAGAAACAGCGAGATCCCCAGCACCATGACCAACGACACGATCGGGTAGGTCATGGCCGACTTGATCTCGGACTTCAAGTTCTCCGCGGATTCCTGGTAGTCCGCCAGCCGCGTCAGCACGATATCAAGCTGACCGCTGGCCTCTCCGGCCTTTACCATGTTGACGTAAATGTCCGGAAAGATCCTCGGATGTTGCCCGAGAGCTTGCGAGAGGTCCTTGCCAGCCCTGATGTTCGCCGAGACTTCCTGCAAGCAGGCCTTGAAGCCCATGTTACTCGCCTGCTCGCCAAGGATCTCGATGGCCTCAACCAGCGGGATGCCGGAGGAGATCATGGTCGACATCTGTCGCGTGAAAACGACCATGTCCTGCGATTTGACCCTGCGGCTGGACTTCTTCTGGCCGGAGGTGGAGAACAGCGAGGACTTGCCTGCACTACTCCCCCCACCGCCTCCCTTGCCTCCCGCGAGGGAGAGGATCATGAGCCCCTGCCGCCTCAGATCAGCGACGGCTTCTTGCTCTGTCTGGGCCGTTAGCGTGCCCGAGACGACCGCGCCACCTTGTTTCTTCGCCTTGTAGCTGTAGGACGGCATGTCTTAGTCTCCCACTGTTGATTTCAAAACTTCTTCGAGGCTTGTTCGCCCTCTCTTCACGTTCATGAGCCCGGCGCGCCGCAGCGAGACCATTCCCTGCTTCATCGCTTCGGCCTTGATATCCAGAGCTGACCCACCCTTGATGATGAGCCTGCGCAAGTCATCGTTAAGAGGCATCGTCTCGAGGATTGCAAAACGGCCCTTGTAGCCCTTGTTGTCGCAACGTGGACAACCCACCGGCTTGTAGAGGACCAGATCCTTGATCTCATCTTCCTTGTACCCCAGTGAGATCAAGTGCTCCGGCGGCGGCAAGAAGTCCAGCGGCTTCTTGCACTCCGAACAAAGCTTTTTCCCGAGACGCTGCGCCGCGATGCAGCATGTTGACGAGGCTACCAGGAAGGGGTCCACACCCATATCCACCATGCGGGTGATGGTCGAAGGCGCATTGTTCGTGTGAAGCGTCGAGAAGACCAGGTGGCCCGTCAAGGCCGCCTTGACAGCGATCTCAATCGTCTCCTGGTCTCGAATTTCTCCGATGAGAATCGTGTCAGGATCCTGACGCAGGATCGATCGCAACGCCGCGGCGAAGGTCAGTCCTCGCTTGACGCTCACCTGAACCTGATTGACCCCCTCGAGCTGATACTCGACAGGGTCCTCGACAGTCACAATATTCTCCTCCGGCGTGAGAACTTCTCGAAGGCAGGAGTAAAGAGTGGTGGACTTTCCGCTTCCAGTCGGTCCGGTCACCAACATCATTCCGTAGGGTTGAGCCAGCGCGTTGCGGATGTCGCCCAGGCACTTCTCCTCGAATCCCAGGGAGTCGAGGTTCAATGTCAAGTTGGACGAGTTCAGAATACGCAAGACGACTTTCTCTCCTTGCGTGATCGGCAAAATGGAGACTCGGAAGTCGACCTGGCGGTTATCAATCTTGATCTGGAACTTGCCATCCTGGGGCTTCCGTTTCTCGGCGATATCAAGCCCGGCGATGATCTTGATTCGGCTCACGAGGGCGTTGTGCATCTTCTTCGGCGGGGTCATGGACTCGTGCATCGTCCCGTCGACCCGGTACCGAACCCGAACCTGCTTCTCCATGGGCTCGATGTGAATATCGCTCGCCTTGTACTGGAGGCCCTGGAGCACGATCAGGTTTACAAGCTTCACCACGGGAGCCTGCGTGGACTCGGAGGTGAGGCTGTTGATATCATCCGACTGGTCCTTCGGGGCCTCCTTCACCTCGACGTCGGTGTCCCCCATGTTGTCGAGGAGGTCCTTGACCATCTGCTGACCTCGGTTGTAAACGTCGGGGATCGCCTTGCGGATGGAAACGTCGGTGGACAGGACTGGCCGAATGCTGCACCCCGTGACGATCTGGATGTCGTCGAGCTGCAGGATGTCGAATGGATTCGACACCGCGAGAGTGATGATATTGCCCACCTTGGAAACAGGGATCACTCCGTAGTAGCTTGCCAGGTTCTCGGGAAGCAAAGCCGCGAGGGTCTCGTCCGACCGAATCTTGAAGACATTGACCGGGGGGAAGTGGGACTCTGCACTCAAGGCGGTCAGTACAGTCTCCTCGGCGAGCAGCTTCTCCTCGAGGAGGATCTGGGTGAGCGTCTTATCGGAGCCTTCGGCCTTGGCCAGAGCCTCCCCCACCACGTTCTCGGGGAGGACGTTGAGCTTCGTGAGTATCGACTTGAGTCGTTTGTCGAACTTGAGGACAGGCATGGAGTCTTTGGGTTAGGCCGACTTGTAGGTTCCGCTCTGTTTCTGCAGGAGACGCTTCAGATCTTCCGGGTCCGACGAATGTCCCAGCGCATCGCCGTAGTTGATTTCGTGAGTACGGTAGAGATCGAAGAGCGCCTGATTCATCGTCCGCATGCCATGCTGGCCGCCCGTCTGGATGATCGACATGAGCTGGTGTGTCTTGTCTTCCCGGATGAGCGCCCTCACGGCAGACGTCACGGTCAGAATTTCTGCTGCCAGGGCGCGCCCTCGATTGTCCGAGCGGACGACGAGCTGCTGGCAGAAAATGGCTTCCACGGTGAAACTGAGCTGCGTTCGAATCTGTTGCTGTTGGTGTGCCGGGAAGACGTCGATAATACGACTGATCGTCTGGACGACATCGTTGGTGTGAAGGGTCGCAAAGGTCAGGTGCCCCGTCTCGGCGATCGTCAACGCCGCTGCGATCGTCTCCTGGTCGCGAAGCTCGCCCACCATGATCACGTCGGGATCCTGGCGCAACGCGGTCCGGAGCGCTTTCTTGAAACCATGGGTGTCGCTTCCGACCTCGCGCTGGTTGACCAGACAACACTTGTTACGGTGTACGAACTCGATCGGATCCTCGATGATCATGATGTGCTCATTCCGAGTGCGGTTAATGTAGTCAATCATCGAGGCAAGCGTTGTCGACTTACCGCTGCCGGTGGCACCCGTCACGAGCACCAAGCCCTTGGGCCGCGAGCAGATCTCCTCGCACAAGTCCTTGGGTAGGCCAAGCTCCTCCAAGTTCTTGATGTCATAGGGGATGACTCTCAAGACAGCTCCGATGGCCCCTCGCTGGTAGAAGACGTTGGTACGGAACCTGCCCAGTCCCGTGATCCCAAACGACATGTCAAGCTCCGCATCTCTCTCGAACCGCAAGATCTGCTTGTTGTCGAGAATGCCATAGATGAGCTTCTTCGTGCTGTCAGGGTCGAGCACGTCCTGCTCCAAGCTCACAAGCCTGCCGTTGATCCGCACCATTGGCGGGGCGCCGGCCGAGATGTGGAGATCGGATCCGCCACGCTCGACAAGCTGCTGGACCAATTCCTCTATGGTATGCATGAACCAAGGTCTCCCAATTAACCCGGAGGCAACACCGAAGCCGCTGGTGCAAACGCCACGCAACTCGGAAAAAGCAAAGAAGAGTAGCATCCTCTGCGGCATTTGGCCGAATTTTGGCGCACCCCGCTCGGGGTCCAAAAAGGTTAGCCGTTTCGGGGACTGTCCAGAACTTGGACCCCTGGGATTTGATGGCGACGGTGTCAGACGCGCAAGGTGCTTTGCGGGTCATACTCCTCGCGGCCATGATTGGGACGTCTTGATCAAGGCTCCCCCGGCATCGAAGCCGGAGGCGCCCTGCGCTTGTCGAACGCCGAGGAGGGGTGTAAGGGCGACAGAGGGTTTCGCGGCGAGTTGGCGCAGCACGCAGACGGTTTGGCGAGAGCCTGGCCTGGAGGCGCACGCGCGGCATGCGACCGAAGGGGGCCCGGAGCTACATAGCCCGGCACGATTCGGAGTGGCGCCTCGCCGGTTCTCCTCCGCGCTGGCTTTGTCGCTTGTCCTCCGCGATCCTTCCAGGATCGCGGTCGGCCTTCGCTTCGCGCCATCGCGGAAAACTCCTCGGCGAATGCTGAACACTCGGAATCGCGCCGGACTATTTAACGCGAGAGCGCGTGACAGAGGGACGCCGCCAATCGGCCGGCGCGGGGGAGGCCGTCCTCCCCCGCGAGGAGCCGTGTTGGACCCCAGCGATCGCTGAGTTTATTGCTGAGTACGCGCAATGCTCACGGACTGGCCGCCGGCACAACCCGGAGGGCCAGGCCTGTCAGCCTGCTGAACAAGTCCCCGCAGGCCGCGTTGGACACTCGCCGGCTCTCCACGACCCACCCGACGAGTAACGCCTCAAGAAAAACATGGTTTTCGAAAACAAGGTTCCAGTGGGAGGCACTTGGCGTGAGCCATGCGACAGCTCACCGCTGCGTGCCTCCCAATGCACGGAGCTCAAGCGTTCTCGTTCAAGATCGTGATTTCAACTCTTCGGTTCTGGCCCTTTGCGGATCCCGCCCGGCTCGTCGAGATTGGACGGTAATAGCTAAAGCCGGCCGGGAAGATCCTACGAGCATTCACGTTGCCCTTGTCCACGAGGTATCGCACAACCGTGCAGGCTCGCGCGCTCGAAAGCTCCCAGTTGGTCGGATACAGGTGCCGCACTTTCCGAATCGGGGTGTCATCGGTGTGCCCATCGACCCGAACCAGGTGGTTGGGTTGGCTGTTGATGACCTTGGCCACCCTGCTCAGGACACTTTGGCCACGAGCCGAGAGGGTCGCCTGCCCCAGGGAGAAGAAAACCTGGTCGGGGATGCGCAGCTTGATTCCTTGCTTCGTCTCGAAGACTTCGACCTCATCATCCAAACCATCCAAAATGGCGGCCTTTTTTGACCCCTTGTCCACGGCCGTGGACACTAAAGGGGGGTCCAAAGCATTGAAGTTCGCTGGCGCCAGCTGCTCGGAAGCGACGCTCTTTTCGGGCCCACGCTTCTGAAGCAGTACAAGTTCCTCCTCCAGGCGATTGTTCTCACTGATAAGGCGGTCATTGGACTCCCTCAGACGAAGATTCGACTCCTTCAGAGCCGAAATCGAACAACCGGAACCCATTACGCCCCAAAGAAAAAGCACTGACGATGACACGAAAACTCTGCGACTCTTCACTTTCGCTTCTCACTCTCCAGGAGAGTGCTCCTTGAAAACGGGCCCTGGCTCAAAAAACCAGGTGACTTCGGAAAAAAACTATCCACCAGCCCCAAATTCCGGGCTCCTCACTTCCCAGTTTCCAAGGCTTGGAGGCATAGGTTATCGAACCAAGGGAAGCATGGCAACAGTAGAGTTGCTTGTCGCACGGGGATTCCTACCGAAAAAGCCCCAGGTACCAGTCCAGGATCCGCTGGAAGGCGGAGGGCCAGAGCATCCAGGCCAGGGATCCAACGGCGAGAAAAGGACCGAACGGAATGTACCGGCTCCTCGAACGGAGCAGCACCACGATCCCCACCACGGACCCAAGAAAACAGGCAAGGAAGAAACCTGCAATCACACCAACCCAGCCCGCGAAGGCCCCCAGGAGGCCCATCAGCTTGACATCACCAAAGCCCATCGCAGGCTTGCGGAAGATCTTTGAGCCCAGGACCCCAACCGAAAGAAGCAGCGTGGATCCGACCAGCATGCCCGCGATCGCTGCCCAGAAGCTCTGGAACCAGGGCGCGAGGACCCATTCGGGGTGCAGTAGCCCCAGGGTAAAAATGACCGCGCACGTTCCAAGAAGTACAGCGCCAAGGATGCCGTCCTTGAGTCGGTTGGAGGCGCTCGGCCGCACCCACCGCTGGTACAAGAGATATCCGAAAAGCCCGAGCGCGAATCCCACGACTCCGGCAACGACTGCCAACGCCCAGAGCCCGGGGCCAACGAGCTGAAACGGCAGGGTGGCGGTCAATCGGTCAAAGAAGCCACGGAGCCACCGGCCCAGAAGAGCCTTGCCGGCCTCGGGATGGAGCTCGGGGACGAGCACCGCAAGGAGGGGCGCCACCATCATCCCGCGGATCGTGATCGCGTCGGGAATGATTCTCAACTCCAGGTCAATGAAGGAAGCCACGATGAGGGCCGAGACCAGAGCGGCCAGGACAGCAAACAGGGCAGGCGATCCGCTCCCGGGCGGCAGAAGGAACCGGTCCGCCAGGTAAACGAACACGACCGCTGTGAACAGTTCCACCAGGAAGTACCGGGACGAGATCGGGGATCGACAGGCGATGCAGCGTCCTCGGAGCCAGAGCCAGCTAACGAGGGGAATATTGTCTCGAGGTCGTATCGCCGTGCCGCAGGACGGACAGAAGGAACGGCGTGGCCGCGAGACCGACAGCCCGGACCGCGGGAGCCGATAGATGCAGACATTCAGGAAGCTTCCAACGCAGGCGCCGAACGCAAACGCGAAGGCCCAAGTAATGGTCGTCATGGCAACTCCAGATCTCGGCGGAAGCCTGGAAGCTTCGGGGAACTGAGGATCCTGGTGACCACAAGCCCCACCTCGACATCCTCGGTGGAAACCTCCATGTCGCAGGCTGCTCGGTAAAGCGGCTTGCGCTTCTCGAGCACGGCATCCACCTCACTCGACGCCGTACCCTGACTGCTCAGGGAGGGGCGTGAGGATGCTGTGCGCGGATCCATCTCGATGCGACGCCGGATTGTCTCGACACTTGCCGCGAGCCACACCACGAGGCCGCTTCGTCGCATCAACTCAACATTGGACGGATGGAGCACGATTCCGCCCCCCGTCGAGACGACGCACCTCTCGCCCTCCGAGATCCGGCGGCAAATATTCTCGAGCACCACCATCTCCTGAGCCCTGAAGGCCGGTTCGCCGTCCTCCTGAAAGCAACGGGCGATTGACTTGCGAAGCGCAAGCTCAATGAGCGGATCTGTATCGAGGAATGTACAGCCGAGCTCCTGGGCCAGGAGACGACCCACGGTGCTCTTCCCGCTTCCACGGTAACCGATCAAGAAGATCGAAGTTTCGCTCAGTGGCACATTCCTCTTCACACTGGACCGCGGCCGTGGGGCGGAGAGTGCAGGTCTCGATCCCCGCCCCGGGCCCGGGCGTCAGACCTCGCCGAGGGTGACCTTGAGGTCCTTCTCTTCATTGCCGCGCTTGATTCGCAGCGTGACCGTGTCGCCCGCGAACATGGGCGAAAGGCTCAACGCGAGTTCGTCGAAGGTCGTCACAGCCTTGTCGTTAATCTTCAGGATCACGTCGCCCACCTTCAGGTCAGCCTTCTCGCCGGCGCCGCCCGGATTCACAGTCTTCACGACGATCTGACTTGTTATCGTCTGAGTCGCAAGAATTCCGAGGAAACCCTTCTGCCTTGCTTTGGGAGCCTTGGGCTCCTCGACCTTCGCCACAACTTTTTCTCCGTCGGCCTTGAGGTCGAGGCTCTTGACCTCCACGATCTTGCCGTCCCGCACGAGCTCGATCGAGACCTTTTCACCTGCCTTCAAGTCTCCCAGAATGCTCTTGAAGGCGGCGACGTCCGGGACGTCCTTGCCGTTCAGCTTCTTGATCAGGTCGCCCTTGGTAAACCCGGCGGAAGCAGCCGAGCTCTCCGCCACGACGTTCTCGACCACAACGCCTTGCAGGCCCTGTACAACCGCCACGCCCAGGAAAGCGGGCTTCTTGTCCGTTGGTTTTGACTCTTCCTTCAGCTTCACGGACTCGCTTGCGAGCACCCTTGCCGCGCCCTTACCGTGCGCGCCGAGCACGCTGACAGTGAATTTCTCCTCGCCACGCGAGAATCCGAGGAGGAGCTTGTCGCCATCTACGACCTTCTTCAGCTCGGCTTGCACATCATCGATGAGCTTCAACTCCTTGCCGTTGAGATGCGTGAGCTTGTCGCCGACCTTGATCCCGGCAGCATGGCCGGTGAACCCTTCCTCCACGCTTTCGACAATGAGACCGCCCTTCTCCTGGACCAGGACTCCCAGCACGATGGGCCCTTTCTTTGCGGGAGGCGGCTGAATCTTCGCGGCGCGCGCGGCAAAGTACTTCTCCCTGTCAGCGAGCTTGGCAGACTTGGTGACGCGGTTTCCATCGTGCAGGTAGGTCACGCTCACCTCCTGTTCGGGCTTGAGCCCGGCCACGACGTTGCTCAGATTTTCGGAAGTGATCGGCTTGCCCTGAATTTCGAGGACCACGTCGTTCACGGCGAGACCAAGGGCGGCGGCCGGAGAATCCTCGAGCACTTGCGAGATGAACGCGCCACCTTCAATCTTGTGCTTCGCTCGCAATTCCTGCGGCACTTCTAAGTGTCCCACGCCCAGGAAAGTATTCGATGCAACTGCGGGCGGCACGGGGACCGGAGCAGGCGCCGGCTTCGCCAACTTGTCGGCAAGATCCTTCACCCTGGCTTCGAGATCGGCAATTTTTGCGTCACGCGCCTTGATCTCCCTCTCAAGCTTCGCGATCCGTTCGTTCGTCTGCTTCTCAATAATCTTCAAGGCTTCATCGACGAGGCTCTGGCTCCTGTCCTTCAAGACCTTGCCCACATCATCCCCGGCTTGCTTGGCACCGCCCTCGAAGAGCTTGTTGAGCTCGCCCTTCAAATCCCCGTCCAGCGCCATGGCGAAGCCCGTGATGCTCAAGAGGAATGCCGCTGCCGCGATGGGGGTCGCCCATTTCACCGATGTTGTCATGATTCCTTCTCCTTGGCCGATAGCCTTGTCTTGCTGATTCATGCTGGCGGATTGCCATCATTCGCGGAACCGAATGGCCTGAGGCGAGCCCTTATCGCCTCTCCCCGGGAATATCGGCCGCTCGTGACCGTTTCTTGACTTTCATTTCAGTCCAGTAAGGATTTTACGGGCACTTCTCTCCGACAGAAAATGAAAATCTTGGCCATTTTGAGCGGTCCAGCAGCCTCGCGCTCACCGGGCGGCATGGAAGGCGCCAGAGCCGAACGTGCGAGGGTGGACACGCGGGGCGATCTTACGAGAGAGCACGAGGAGGCTTGAACCGAAAGCCTCAGGTGGTCGGCTCGGCCGGAGGCTCCTTGATGGACACGACGACCAGCCCGTAACGGTTCGCCCGAGCCAGCATCTCCTCGCGCTCAAGGATCATGGTCCGGCCCGCTTCAATCGCAATCACCGCTCCGCGCGCTGAAGCGATACTCTCCATCGTTTCCGGCCCAATGGTCGGCACGTCGAAACGCATGTCGTGGGTGTCCTTGGCAAGCTTCACGACGGTAAAACCGCCCCGCCGGTAAAGTTCCCCCGCTCGACGAACACAACGATCGGTGCCTTCCAGCCCCTCGACGGCGATCGTCAATTTTTCGCAGACGACCACGCTCTGCCCCACGTCGAGGTCAGCCATGCGTTTTGCGAGTCGCCACCCAAAGCGGATGTCAGCCCACTGAGACTTTGTGGGAGAACGGCGTGTCAGCACGCCCTCCTCGGCCAGGAGCTCCGGGCAGTGCTTCGTCGAGTGGGAAACGCGAATGCCCTCCGACTCAAACTCATCCGCGATGGCCGCAAGCAGCGTGGCATCACCTCGACTCTTTAGCTTGAAATACCAGAGTTTGACCATGCGCCAGTCGGGAAGCAGACTGAGGAGGCGCCAGGGGCGGAACAAGTATTCCTCCTTGCGGATCCAACCAGCCCAGGAAATCTCGGTAACCTTGTGCTTCTTGAAGAAGCGGATCGCGGCTCCCAGGCGGCCGAGCCCCATGTGCCGAAATGTGTCGCAAATCTCCGCGAGCTCGGGCGGCGAGAATGCCCGATGACCGAGGCAAACCACCCTCAGTCCACGCCGCTTCGCGCTCTCGGCCACGACCACAGGAAAACGCCCGCCACCGGCAATCAGACCGAGGACGCCTTGCTGGGGCTGCAACACCATGCTCTCCTTGGGTTCTTCACCAGTCACGGCGCGGAGTATATCACAGCACTCTGGCCCGGTGCAGCCCTCCCGATGTGGCTTGAATTCAGCGTTCGGCAGAGCCTCGAAGATTTTCAAGCACAGACCGCACAGAACCGGCACACCCCACGAAAACGCTATTGACCGTTAGCGGAATCCGTGTAAGCTACTTCGCTCAATGCCCAGGTGGCGAAATTGGCAGACGCGCCAGCTTGAGGGGCTGGTGGAGTAACATCCATGGAGGTTCAAGTCCTCTCCTGGGCACCATTGCTAACCAACCGGCCGCGAGCCAAGAACTCGCGGCCGACGTTGTTATACCGCACGCGGGCAGTGATGAGACCTTTTGCAGCCTGAGAAAGGTTACGGCTGCTCGCGCCAGAGGCGCCCGGCGCCCATCAGGCGCCGAGGAGTGGGTTTGCGGCGAGCTGGCGGAGCCGCAAACGGCTCGGAGGGAGCCGGCGCCAGCG
>SXGT01262014.1_pt1 | contig 20499 bp, 15 predicted proteins | sample 3176221 | NCBI WGS metagenome assembly SXGT01 (sample SAMN11356862, study PRJNA531348) | freshwater metagenome | isolation source: freshwater sample F1-120 | place: China: Fuxian Lake, Yuxi | collected 2017-12-25
ACTTGTAACCGAAGGACTCCACGGTGACATTGGTGTGCGCGACAGCCTCGCTGCCGAAGGCCCGTTCGATGCTCTCCCGCAGCGCGGGCACCGCAAGCGTCGTGGTGTCGATGACCAGGTCGGCGACCGCGCGCACCGGGGCCAGCATGGCTCGCTCGGCGGTAATGCCTTCGGCCAGAGTCTGATTGCCCTGCAAGGGGTGGCTACGGCGGTTCTGCTCGTAGCGGCGCACCAGGATCTCGTCGGCCGCTTCCATGAACAGCACCCGGGGCCGGATACCGCGGGTGGCCAGCTCGTTGCGTACCGAATCCAGGTCACCGGTGAATCCGCGCGACCGAACGTCCATCACCAGCGCCAGCTGGGTGATGCGGGAACCGGCGGCCAGACCCAGGTCGACCATCCGCGCGATCAGTTCGGGTGGCAGGTTGTCGGCGACGTACCAGCCGAGGTCTTCGAGCACTTTGGCGGCGGTGCCGCGGCCGGCGCCCGACAATCCGGTGACCAGGACGACTTCGATGCCTGATTCCTCGCTCATTCGCTGGTCTGCCACTCCGATTTCTGTTCTGAGTTCTTCTCGGCTGGTCGTTCGGTCGGTTGGTCCTCGGCTCGATCATCGTGCACAACCGGCTCTGGCGTGTCCGAATCGATGGGCATGTCCATCTCATCACCTGCCGCCCCGGATGCCGCAACCCCCAGCGCTTCCAACACCGCCTTGGCCGTCGCGACGCCGATACCGGGCACCGTGGTGATCTCCTCGACGCTGGCCGCGCGCAGCCGCGAGACCGAACCGAAGTGCGTCACCAATGCCTTTCGCCGGTGCTCCCCCAATCCTCGCACCGAATCCAGCGCCGAGGCGGTCATCCGCTTGGACCGCTTGCTGCGATGGAAGGTGATCGCGAAGCGGTGGGCTTCGTCACGGATGCGCTGCAACAGGTAGAGCCCCTCACTGGTACGCGGGAAGATCACCGGGTCCGCCGACGGACCGGGCACCCAGACCTCTTCCAGGCGCTTGGCCAACCCGATCACGGCGACATCGGTCACCCCGAGATCCCGCAGCGCGGCGGCCGCTGCGTTCACCTGCGGAGCGCCGCCGTCGACGACGTAGAGGTTGGGCGGGTAGGCGAATCTTCGCGACTTGCCCTCGGCCACCATCGGCTGTTCGGCATCGGCAACGTGCCGGGCGAACCGGCGCCGGGTGACCTCGGCGATGGACGCGACGTCATCGGAGCGGCCATCGCCGGCAGCCTCCCGGATGGCGTAGTGCCGATAGTCGGATTTGCGCGGCAGACCGTCCTCGAAGACCACCAGCGAGGCCACCACATCGGTGCCCTGGACATGGCTGATGTCGACACATTCGATCCGCAGCGGCGCATCGGAGAGATCCAGCGTCTCCTGGATGTTCTGCAGCGCTTCGGATCTGGCGTTGAAGTCGCCGGCCCGCTTGAGTTTGTGCTGCGCCAGCGCGTCCTGGGCGTTGCGCTGCACCGTCTCGGCCAGCGTCCGCTTGTCGCCACGCACCGGCACCCGAAGGTCAACCCGGGACCCACGCAGCCCGCTCAGCCAGTCGGTCAATTGCTCGGCGTTCTCGGGAAGCACCGGCACCAGCACCTGTTTGGGCACCGGGTTGGTTGCCTCGTCCTGTGGGCCACCGACGGACCCGAGTTCGGCCTGATCGCCGTAGAACTGGGTGAGGAACTGCTCGACCAGACGGGCCTCACCCGAATCGCCCGGTTCCCCAGTCTTTTCCACCACCCACCCGCGCTGCCCGCGCACCCGCCCGCCGCGCACGTGGAACACCGGGACCGCCGCCGCCCGGGCGGCATCGGCGAAGGCCACCACATCGGCGTCGGTACCGTCGCCGAACACCACGGTCTGCTTTTCCAGCGCACGCTTGAGCGCGCCGATGTCGTCGCGCAGCCGGGCCGCCCGCTCGAAGTCGAGTTCTTCGGCCGCGGCGTTCATCTGCCGTTCCATATCGCGGACCAGCCGGTCGGTCTTGCCGGCCAGGAAGTCGCAGAAGTCCAGCACGATCTGCCGGTGCTGTTCGGCGCTCACCCGCCCGATGCACGGCGCCGAACACTTGTCGATGTAACCGAGCAGGCAGGGCCGGTCGATCTGCCTGTGTCGCTTGAACACTCCGGCCGAGCAGGTGCGCGCCGGGAACACCCGGGTCAGCAGATCCAGGGTCTCCCGGATGGCCCAGGCATGGGAGTACGGCCCGAAATAGCGCACCCCCTTGCGCCGCGGGCCGCGATAGACGAACAGCCGGGGGTACTCCTCGTTGAGCGTCACCGCGAGCACCGGGTAGGACTTGTCGTCGCGGTAGCGGATGTTGAACCGGGGGTCGAACTCCTTGATCCAGTTGTATTCCAACTGCAGCGCCTCGACCTCGGTGGACACCACGGTCCACTCGACGCTGCCCGCCGTCATCACCATCTGACGGGTGCGCGGCGCCAGCCCGGAGATATCGGCGAAGTAGGAGTTGAGGCGGCTGCGCAGGCTCTTGGCCTTGCCGACGTAGATCACCCGGCCGTGCGGATCGCGGAACCGGTAGACCCCGGGTTCGACGGGAATCGAGCCCGGCGCGGGCCGGTAGGTTGCTGGATCGGGCACGGAGTCCAGGTTAGAGCGTGTCTACGACGTCGATATACCCGCAGTACACGGCGCCTTTTTCTTCATAGTTCCGGAAAAGGTCATAACTTGCCGCCCCCGGGGACAGCAGCACCACGTCGACGCCGGGGACCGCCGCGGCCACCCGGACCGCGTCCTGCAGGCTGTCCACCGGATGGGTGCGGTCGGGATGGGCCGCGGCGAATCCGGTACCGATACGCGCACCGTTGGTCGGACCCTGGATGAGGGTGACCCGGCGCTGCCCGCTGCACAGGTAGGTGTCGAGTTGCCGGTAGTCCAGCGCCCGGTCCATGCCGCCGACGATCAGCGCGATCTCCTCATCGGATCGCATGGCGCTCAGCGCGGCCACCACCGCCTCCCCGGTGGTCGCCAGCGTGTCGTCGATCCAGCGGATCCCACCGGTGCGCCGGACGGTCTGCAGCCGGTGCGGCAGGCCGCTGAACGTGGCGGCCGCGGCATCCACCTCCGCCGCGGTCACCGGGCGTCCGAGCACCTGCTCGGCGGCCAGCGCCGCCATCGCGGCGTTGACGGTGTTGTGCGTGTAGGACAGCACCGAATCCCCCGCCGGCGTCCTGACCGCGGCGGGGTCCAGCTCACGCAGCGGGGGGAGATCCGAGATGCCGATGCGCCGAAGTGCCTCGACGACAGCAGGTGTCGTGACGAGGCAGCGGGTGGCGGCGCCGAACACATGGGATTTCGCCTCGTAGTAGGCGGTGATGTCGCCGTGGAAGTCCAGATGATCCTGGAACAGGTTGGTGATCACCGCCACCGCGGGCGGCGTGCGCAACAATGCGCACTGCTGACTCGACAGCTCGGCCACCACCCACTCGCCTGCGGCCCCCGAAAGATCCGGCTCAGCCAGATCCGACAGCGGTGTGCCGATATTGCCCGCCGCCACCGCGGGCACGCCCAGCCCCGCCAGCAGATGCGCCAGGAACGCGGCGGTGGTGCTCTTGCCCTTGGTACCGGTGATCCCCACGGTGCGGGCGCCGTGGCGGGCCATGAACCAGTCGGCGGCATTCGACACCACGGGCCCGGTGTCACGCATCTGCGCGAACACCGGGTGCCGCCAGGGCACACCGGGGCTGACGAACACGATATCGGTGTCACGCAACCGTTCCGGGGCGTCGGGACCGCTGCTGACCGTCAGATTGGGGATGCCGGGAACGACGATGCCGTCGCGATCGTCGACCGCGACGATGCGGGCCGCTCCCTCGGCGGCGGCGGTACGGGCCATGGACAGCCCCTCCTTGCCCAGCCCCCAGATTCCGACAACCCGGCCGGCCAGCTCAGTCATCGACCGGCTTCGTATCGAGCAGGTTGGCGTACCGCTCGGGCACATGATGTTCGGCCGGCGAAGGATCCGGGTCGACAGCGACCACCGCCAGTTGCGCGCGGTGCTCGGCGAAATCGTCGACCAGTTCCAGGCCCTGCCACTGCGGGTCGTCGATCACCGCCAGCATGGACTCGGCGGCCTCGTGGTACTCCCCCACACATTCGAACGGTTTGTGCACGCCGATACCGAGGATGTCGGCCATACCGTCCCGGTTGCCGGTGTCGGCGAACAGGTTGCGACCGAAGATCTTCTCCAGCGTGGGCCGGCCCAGCCGCGGCGCCAGCAGCACGAAGACGAACTGGCATTTCGGGCAATGCCCACACCAGGAGCTTGCGCGCCGGCTCGGATCCAGCGCGAACAGCCGGTTGCAGCTGGTGAAGACGCCGAAATACTCTGCGCTGGTGGCGAACCGGTCGGCGATATGGGATTCCGACAGCCCGCGCAGCAGGGAGAAGTAGCGGTCCGGGTTGAATCCGTGACACGCCAGGGTGTCCCGCAACAGCGTCTCGTAGGCCAGACTCTTGGACCACTGGTGATTGATATCGCGGCCGAGCCATTCGACGTTGCCGACGTTGGAGGACCGCTCGTTGGACAGCACCACCGGACCGAAACCGTTGGCGTCGGCCACGATCAACCCGATCACGCTGTTGATCGCGGTCACCGGCACATGCCCGTTGTAGGCGCCCTCGGCGTTGGCCTGGATGAGCCGGCGGTCGATGCGGCGGCGCACGTGCACGCTGCTGAAACCGCTCACCTCGATGCACCGGTCGATGGGGTCATACCGGTTGACACTGAACAACATCGGCGCCACGCCGTGCCGACGGAACGCCTCGATGCTGACCACCGAGTCCTTCCCGCCGCCGACGGGAACCAGCGGGGTCGCCGCCGGATCCCAGTCGTCACCGTCGCGGGGCCCCTCGGTCGCCGCCGGACCGTCGATCTCGGGGGTCAGCGCATCGGGCAGCTGGTTGGTGTACGCGAACTCACCCAGACCGCCCTCGATGAGAGCGCTCAGGTAGCTCTTCTCGAAATCATGTGTGGGGAACGCGATCTCGATCCGGGGCGGGGCGGCCGCCTTGTAGTAGCTCAGCGAGCACGTGAGCGTCAGCAGCCGGGACAGCAACGGGTCCGGTGCCGCGCCGGCCAGGCTGTCACCGAAGTCGATCACCTCGGTGAAGCTGACCGGGTCCGGACCGCGCAGCGTGTAGTGCAGCTCCAGCCGGCCGTCGACCCAGTCGTTGCCGTCGATCACCAAGGCGTCGAAGGACTCCGGACCGAATGACCCACTCATATCGGCGCCACCTCGAAACGACGGGCGCCGATGGCGCTGACGGGATGGGTCTCGAAACGCGGCGACACCCAGTGGGCACGGGCGGCGCCGGAGGCCGCGACGGGCGCATCCGAGTACCGGACACCGTCGTGTAGACCGGCGGCCCGCAGCAATTCCAGCCTGTCGGCGCCGGTGCCGACAGCACCGCCGGCGGTGTCGAAGACCAACGCGCCCAGTCGCGGACGGTGCACCAGTTCGCCGTCGGTGACAACCTCGTCGACGCACCCGGCGGCCCGCAGCTCGCGTTCGGCGAGATCGGCCTCGGCCTGACTGCCGGTGCGCGCGGCCATCTGGCGCCAGTGCGGCAGCGGCCCGGCCTCGCGGTGCGAAGGGGTGACGCCCAGCACCACCGGCTCGGGCCGGAACGGGTCGATCACCGATGCGGACACCACGAACCGGGACTGCCCGCCGACCTCGACGACCATCACCCGCGCGGCCAGCGTGACCTGCCCGTGGCGGGCGGTCGCCTCCTGAAGGAAGCCCGTCACGGTGTCATGCAGCGCCGTGACCGGCGGAATGTCGACGCCGAAGAAGCGGGCCGTTTCGTCCAGTCGGGCCCAGATCAGCCCGGTGCCGGGCTCGCGGCCGCTGACCAGGGGCACGGTGAGCGCCGGTTGGGTGCCCAGCGCCGCCACCAGGGCGGGTGCTGAGACGAGTGGCGCGTCGCTCTCGGCGATACCGCCGGCCGACGTCGACACGAATTCCAAGGTACTCATCGACTTGCCGATCCTACCGCAGCCAGCAGCGGCGATACTGATGTGATGGGGATGGCGCAGGCGCGGATAGCGCGGCTGACGGAGACGGACTGGCGGGCCTTCGCGGGCGTGCGGCTTCGCGCCCTCACCGACTCGCTGGGCGCCGAGGACCCGCAGTACCGGCACGAGTCCACCTTCACCGCGGCGCAGTGGCGCCGCCGGCTGCGCGCCCACGCGCAGTTCGCCGCCGTTGTCGACGGCCGGCCCGTCGGGCTGATCGGCGCGCAACGCCAGAGCCCGGAGGCGGTGTATCTGTACTCGCTGTGGCTGGACCCCGCGGCCCGCGGGCGCGGGCTGGGGCGCACGCTGGTCGCCGAGGCGGTGGATTGGGCCCGCAATCAGCGGGTGCAGCGGGTGACGTTGCGTGTGCACGCCGCCAACGAGGCGGCCCGCGCCGTCTACGACAGTCTGGGGTTCACCGTCAGTACCGGCGACACTGCCGGGACCGCCGATGAGATCACGATGATGCTGAATGTGAATTGAGGTCGGGGCGGTAGCGATCCATCAGCGCCCGCAGCCGGTCCATCGCCTGCACCGCGCGGTCCTTGTCGACCGCCTGGATCGCCATGATCGCGGTGTACTCGTCATCGGGCAGGTCGACCCTGGCCCACCGCGCGCCCACCGGGAATGACACGTCGACCACATCGGACCACGGGATCAGCTTGTACGCCAACGCATTGCGCACCGAGATTCCCGCCGCTCCGGCGCGCAGCCGCGGGCGGGCCAGTAACAGGGTCACACTGGCGATGGTGACCCCGACCAGTGCGATGCCGACCTGGTCCGCGGTGCGGAACACCACACCGCTGGAACCGACCTTCAGCAGGAAACCGACACCGATGTGGGCGGCCGCAATCAGGAAAGCGGCCGCGTAGACGAAGTACGGCGTCAGGTGCGGCCGGACCTCCAGCTCCCATGCCGCATTTCCCGGGTCGCTCCGCTGCCCGCCGGAGTCCCTGCTCATGACGCCAGGTCGCGCAGCACCAGTGCGGTCGACAGGGCCGCGGCGGCGGCCTGGGCGCCCTTGTCCTCGCTGGAACGCGGCAGTCCGGCGCGGTCGAACGCCTGCTGCTCGGTATTGGTGGTCAGCACCCCGTTGGCCACCGGCGTCGCGAGATCCAGCGACACCCGGGTGAGCCCCTGGGTGACCGCATCACAGACATAGTCGAAATGCGGTGTCTCGCCGCGGATCACCACACCGAGGGCCACCACCGCGTCGTACTTGCCGGCCAGCGCCTGCGCGACGACCGGGATCTCGATCGCGCCGTGTACGCGTACCACGGCGGGATCGGTCACGCCGAGGCGTTTGGCCGCCCGCAACGCACCGTCGAGCAGGGCGTCGCAGATCTGCGCGTGCCAGGTGCTCACGACGATGCCGAGTGACACCGAGGAGGCATCGATATCGGGCAGGTCGGGGACCGCGCCGGCCGCGCCGCTCATCGGGCGCCACCGAGTTCGCCGGGGGCCACCTCGTCGTAATCCTCGAGGCCGGTCAGGTCGTGGCCCATCCGGTCGCGCTTGGTCATCAGGTAGCGGATGTTCTCGGCGTTGGCACGCACCGGCAGCGGCACCCGCTCGGTGATGTGCAGGCCGTAGCCGTCCAGTCCGACGCGCTTGGCCGGATTGTTGGTGAGCAGCCGCATCGACCGCACGCCGAGATCGACCAGGATCTGCGCACCGATGCCGTAGTCACGCGAATCGGCGGGCAGCCCCAGCTCCAGGTTGGCGTCCACGGTGTCTGCGCCCGCATCCTGCAGCTGGTATGCCTGCAGCTTGTGCAGCAGGCCGATCCCGCGGCCCTCGTGGCCGCGCATGTACAGCACGATCCCACGCCCCTCCTGGGCCACCATGGCCATCGCGGCGTCCAGCTGCGGACCGCAGTCGCAGCGGCGCGACCCGAACACATCTCCGGTCAGGCACTCGGAATGCACCCGGACCAGGACGTCGTGACCGTCGAACTCCGGTCCGGAGATGTCCCCGCGCACCAGGGCGACGTGCTCGACATCCTCGTAGATCGACGTGTAGCCCACCGCCCGGAACTCACCGTGCCGGGTCGGGATCCGGGCCTCGGCGATCCGCTCGATGTGCTTTTCGTGCTTGCGGCGCCATTCGATGAGATCGGCGATGGAGATGAGCGCCAGGTCATGATCGTCGGCAAAGACCCGCAGCTCATCGGTCTGCGCCATGGCGCCTTCGTCCTTCTGGCTGACGATCTCGCAGATGGCGCCCGCCGGCTGCAGACCGGCCAGGCGGGCCAGGTCGACGGCGGCCTCGGTGTGCCCGGGGCGGCGGAGCACGCCGCCGTCCTTGGCGCGCAGCGGCACCACGTGGCCGGGTTTGGTGAAGTCTTCGGCGATGGCCGCCGGGTCGGCGAGCGCACGCATGGTGGTGGCGCGGTCGGAGGCCGAGATACCGGTGCCGACGCCCTTCTTGGCATCGACGGTCACCGTGTACGCGGTGCCGTGCTTGTCCTGGTTCACCGCGTACATCGGCAGCAACCCGAGCCGGTCGCAGACCGCGCCGTCCAGCGGGACACACAGATAACCGGAGGTGTAGCGGACCATGAAGGCGACCAGCTCAGGGGTGGCCTTCTCGGCCGCGAAGATCAGATCGCCCTCGTTCTCGCGGTCCTCGTCGTCGATGACCACGACTGCCTTGCCCGCCGCGATGTCGGCCACCGCCCGTTCGACGGAATCCAGCCTTGTCATCCTGTGCCACCTTCATCAGATTCGTGAGCGTCGACCTGCGCGCACGCGCGGGTAGGCCGGTTACTTCAGTATGAACCACGGGTCCCCAACAGTTATTGCCCGCCGGTCCCGGAGGGGACCCGCGGGCAATCGGGCGGGGATTCGGGGCGAGCTAGAACTGGTACTCGGCGGTCACTGCCGCGGGGGTCCCGTCGGCCTTGAGGTGCCCGTCGTAGAAGGTGATCGTGAACTTTTCGCTGGGGTACCAGGTGCCTGCCCGCACCGATGTCGATTCGTAGTGCACGGTGAACGCGCCGACCCGGTTGCGGCTCACCGACACCACGCCTGTGGGGTTGCGCTGGGTGATGCTGTAGGTGATGTCGTCACCGTCGACGTCGACGACGCTGGTGGTCCAGTCGCCGGTCCGCAGGCCACGGGTGCGGCCACTACCGCCGGTGGTGCCTTGGGTCGGGGTGTTGTTGTACGGGTGCAGCTGCACCGTCACCAGAACCGGGATGCGGCGCCCGTCGGCGTGCTCGGCGAGGACCGAGAAGGTGTCCGCCTTGTCGGCGGCCAGCGCATCGACCGCGGCGGCGCCGTGCCCAACCCCGAGGTTCTGCGCGCTGGAGTAGGTGAAGGTGCCGTCCGCGGCGATGTAGGCCGAGCTGCCCTTGGTCGACTGCACGGTGCCGCTGGTGAAGCGTTCGGCGCCGGCAGCGGCGATCATGCCCCTGGTGGTCTGGTCGCCCATACCGTTGACCCTCGACTCGAACACGACCACTGTCGCGGCCACCGGGGCGAGGGTCGTCAGCGGCGGGCACACCGCAACGGCCGCCACGGTGATCGAGCGGCCGTAATCGTCGGCGCCGACGATGGTGAAGCTGTCGGCGGCGGTGATGCCGTGTCCGAGCCGGGGGGTCCGCGTGTAGACGTAGGCGCCGTTGCGGTCCACCTGCACGGTGCCCTTGCGGGGACCGGTGCCCACGCGGAACGACAACGGACCGTCCTCGCTGACCGCGAGCCTGCCGCACTGGATGTCGGGGGCGGTGCTGACGGTTTCCACCCCGATCGTCAGATGCGCCAGCGGATTCACCGTCACGTCGGCGGAACCGCCGAGGGTGTTGGTCACCGTCACCGTGAACGCGTCGGTGTCCAGGCCCGGGATGGTGGCCTGCGAGATCGTCGGGACGAAGACGAAATGGCCGGTCGCCGGGTCCAGTTGCACCAGTCCGCCCTTGCGCGAATACGCCGATTCATCGGTCGAGCCGGCGGGGTTCGATGAGTTCGCCAGGCTGTACACGAGGGTGCCCCCGTCGCGGGCGGCGCCCTGGATATGGCCCGTGACAACACCATTGGCATCCGGGAGCCGAAGGACCGGAGTACCGATCGGCGGTACGTCGGCGGCGAGGATCTCCACCGTCACCGGCACATCGGTGGCGCCACCGTACAGATCGGTGACGGTGACACTGAAGGTGTCCACCCGGTCGTCCAGATCGGCACTCGACGTGGCCAGCAGCCGCGCCTGATCCGACGGGGTGTAGCTGAACCGCCCGGACAGCGCGCCCACCGAGACCAGCCCACCCTTGGCGGTGGTGAACAGCACCGGGCCGTAACTGAGCGCCCCGGTGTTGCGGCTGATCACCGCGCCGGCCACTGTTCCGGTGGGCCGCTTGGGATCACCGACCTCGGCGAAGGCGGTCGGCGGGGTGTCCGCGCGCACCACCATGTCCACCACCTGTGAATGTGTGGAAAACGTGGTGGGCGCCTCAAGGTGGGTGCCGATATCGGGTCCGAGGTTCACCGCGATCGACGAGTCGAAGCTGCCGCGGTGAATGTCATCGATCGTGATGGCGCAGATCTCCTTGTCGAGCTGGATTCGGGTCAGTAGGTGTAGGTCCGGTCGGCGTAGAACCCGTACGGGTCCGTCACCCGTAGCACCACGCTGCCGGCCGGGCCCTTGCTGAAGTAACTTCCTCCAGAGGACGTGAACTTCAGGGTGTGGTCACCGATCAGGCCCACGCTCAGCGCGGACGTGCCGCCCGATGTCGACAGGATGGCCAGGGATCCGCTGTCGATGGTGATCGGGTACCACTGCACCTCCTTGGCGCCGCCGAGGACGGTGTTGGTTTTCACACCACCGCTGGGCTGCGGCGGCGGTCCCAGATTCACGGTCTCGATCACGAACGACTGCCCACCCACCGTGGCCACGATGTCGAAGCTGACCGCCTGGTTCAGCGCACCTGTGTAGGTGAACACCCCGGCCGACGAAACCGTCACAGCCCCAACATTTCCGGTGCCGCCCGCCCCCTTACTGAAGGTGAACAGGCTGGTGTCACCGGAGGGGATGCCGTTGATGCGGCCCTGGCCGGCGGTGCCGGTCGACACATAGTCGATGCCGTGCAACTGCGCGGTGGTGATGTTGATGTCGTGCGTCGTGGTCCCGCCGCGGCTGTCCTGAATGTAAATCGTGATCGTGTCGTTGATCAGGATGCCGCTGTTGGGCTTCGGCACGTAGGCCCAGTTTCCGTTGGCATCCACGGTGACGATCGAGCCATTGCCCCGGACACTGGTCGATGCGCCGCCGAACCCCGTCACGCTGTAGGTCAGCGAGTCACCGTCACCATCGCTGGCACCAACATTTCCCTTGGCGATACCGATGGAGTCGCCCAGCGCGATACCCGAACCATTGGTCGTGGGCAGCTGGTTCGGCTTTGGCACGAACGATAGCTCGGCGACCGTGATCTCGACACCGCCGACCATGCCGACAATGGTGAACGAGTCGGTCTGATTGAAGCCGGCCGTCGTCGCGGTGTAGGTGTATGTGCCGTCGAGGTTGACTGTCACGGTGCCCCGGGTCGGGCCGGTGCCCACCTTGTAGGTCAGCACCCCTTGCTCGCTGGCGGTCAGACCGAGCCCCCCGGTGACGGACCCGTTGTTGATCACCTTGGTCACGGGGATGTCGAGGTCATGGGTAGTGATCGTGACCAGCGTGCTGGCCTCCCCACCCTTGCCATCGGAGACGTACACGGTGAACGTCGAGCCGACAATGGCGCCGAGGAAACCACTATTGAGGCCCGGGACGTACGACCACTTGCCGTTGGCATCCACGGTGACGATCGACCCGTTGGACAGCACCTTGCTCGATGAGCCGCCGTAACCGGTCACGCTGTAGTGCAATGTGTCGTTGTCTTCATCGTCGGCGCCGACGTTGCCGGTCGCGATGCCTGAACCGCCGACGATCACGGCGCCGTCGAGGCCCTTCGAGGTCGGAGTGGAGTTCACCTTCGGCACCAGAGATACCTCGGCCACGGTGATCTGTTGGCCGTTGATGGTGCCGACGATGGTGAACGAATCCGTGTCGTTCCAGCCGGCCGTGGTGGCCGTGTAGGTGTACGTACCGTCCGCGTTGACCGTGACGGTGCCCTTGCTCGGACCGCTGCCCGTGCTGTAGGTCATCAGGCCCTGCTCACCTGCGGTGAGTGCCAACCCACCGGTGACCGTGCCATTGCTGCCGACCTTGGTCACCGGGATATCCAGCTCATGAGTGTTGACCACGACGGTGGTGCTGGTCTGCCCGCCCTTTCCGTCGGTGACGTACACGGTGAAGGTGGACAGCGCGATCGACGGGACGAGCCCACCGAGATCCCCGCTGTTGAGGCCCGGGATGTAAGTCCACTTGCCATTGGCGTCGACCGTCACGATCGAGCCGTTCGACAGCACCCGCGTCGACGAGCCGCCGTATCCGCTCACGCTGTAGTGCAGTGTGTCGCCGTCGGTATCCGACGCGCCGATATTTCCGGTCGCAATACCCGAGCCACCGATTACTGTGGCGCCGTCGGTCAGCGGCGAATCCGGTGCGGAGTTTGACTTCGGCACCACCGACACGTTGGCCACCGTGATCGACTCGCCGTTGACGGTGCCGACGATGGTGAAGCTGTCGGTCTCGTTCCAGCCGGCCGTCGTCGCGTTGTAGGTGTAGGTGCCGTCCGCGTTGACCGTGACGGTGCCCTTGCTCGGGCCGCTGCCCACGCTGTAGGTCATCAGGCCCTGCTCCCCCGCGGTGAGCCCCAGGCCGCCGGTGACCGTGCCGTTGCTGCCGGTCTTGGTCACCGGGATGTCGAGGTCGTGGGTGCTGACGGTCACCAGGGTGCTGGTCTCCCCGCCCTTGCCGTCGGAGACGTACACCGTGAAGGACGATGCCAGGATGACACCCAGGACCCCGCTGTTGAGACCCGGGATGTAGGACCACTTGCCGTTGGCGTCGACCGTCACGATCGACCCGTTGGCCAGCACCTTCGTCGACGAACCGCCGTACCCGGTGACGCTGTAGTGCAGCGTGTCACCGTTCTCGTCGGAGGCACCGATGTTGCCGCTGGCGATGCCCGAGCCGCCGATGATGGTGGCTCCGTCGAGCAGCGGCGAGGTGGGCGCCACGTTCGGCTTGGGCACGAGGTTGACGGTGGCAACGGTGATCGACAGGCCGTCGACGGTGCCGATGATGGTGAAGCTGTCGGTCTCGTTCCAGCCGGCCGTGGTGGCCGTGTAGGTGTAGGTGCCGTCCGCGTTGACCGTGACGGTGCCCTTGTTCGGGCCGGTGCCCACGCTGTAGGTCAGCAGACCGACGTTGTCGTTGTCATCGATGTCCACGCCACCGTTGATGACACCGCCGGCGTTGCTGGTGACCTTCGGGTCGAGCTTGAGATCGGCCGAGACGATGACCGTCGTCGTGGCGAATCCCCCGTTGCCATCTGATAATTCGACCTCGAAGGTATCCGTCGTCAGACCCGGGATCAGATCGGTCGAGGGCTTCGGGATGTAGGTGAAGCTGCCGTTGGAGTTCAGCAGCACGATGCCGCCCTTGCTGGAGTAGCCCGAGGAGGCGCCGCCGCCGAGCGTGAACGTGATGCTGTCACCCTCGAGGTCCGTCGCCGCGACCTGGCCGCGCACCACACCGTCGGAATCCGGGGTGGAGATCGTGATCCCACCGATCGGGCTGGTGTTCCACTTGTCGATGGTTACCGTGATCGACACCTGGACGGTGCCGCCGTGACCGTCGTCGGCGGTGACGGTGAAGGTGTCGGTCCCGCCCTGCGCGCGGGCCTGAATCGAGGGTAGGTAGGTGTAGCCCAGTCCGGTCACCGTGACGAGTCCACCGCGGGTGGTGGTTAGCAGTCCCGGCGAGAACGTGACGAGATCGTTGTCATCGTCGTCGATCTCGAAGCCACCGGCGATCAGTCCGGTCAGCGGATCGGAGATGGCCGGCGGTTTCACCGTGACGGTGGGCGCGTTGTTGGCGCCCACGATATCGACGGTCACGGTGGTCGGCAGCAGTGTGATCCCGCCGCGACCGTCATTGGCCCAGATGCTGACGAGGTCCTTGTTCAGCCCGAGGGCCGCGGCCAGGTCGCCGGCCGCGGCGTGGCGGGCGGCGTCGTTCGGGGTGTAGGTGAACGTGCCGTCGTCGTTGCGCGTCACGGTGCCGAAAAGCGAGGTGGCCGTGTAGGTCAGCGGATCGCCGTCGGCGTCGGTGGCCTGCGCGCTGATGGTGACCTTGCCGCTGGTCCCGTCGGTGCCCACCACGGTGGCCTGGCCGGGCGCGGTGAAGACGGGCAGGTTGTTGATGCCCAGGCCCGGGTAACGGAAGGACACGGTGTAGAAGGCGTCGTTGCCCTCGGGGTTGATCGGGTGCTCCAGCATGCCGAGGCTGTCGTTCACCCGGACGGTGAAGGTGACATCGGTGCCGTCGTTGAGGTCGGTCAGCGAGCTGGGGATGAAGCTGAAGGTGCCATCCGGGCTCATGGTGATCAGGCCGTTGCCGGGCTGGCCGCTCAGGTCCACGGAGTAGACGAGCAGGTCGCCGTCCGGGTCGACGCTCTTGAGCTTCCAGGTCAGCGGCAGCGGGCCGGCCGAGATCGTCGGCTCGCCCGGCAGATGGTTCGTGGCGACGCGTTCGTAGCGGGCGTAGGCGGCCGTCACGAGAACGAGGGCGCCGAAGGTGAAGGGTGTGGGCTGGCCCTGCCAGTAGGTGCCCTGGAGGCCGGCGAACAGCGTCATCACATAGCCGGCGGCGACCTGGGTCGGGCTGAGCAGCGGGTCGGCGGCGTACGGCGGGAAGATCTTGTCGACCCAGCTGGCCAGGCCGTTGATGATGCCCATCAGCGGCGCGAACGCCGGAATCACCGGCGGCTTGGGCACGATGTCGAGATCGATATCGAGCAGCGCCGAGGCCAGTGCCGTCGGGGTCGGCGACGGGTCGGACCCCTTGAGCGAGAGCGAGGAGGCCGATTGATCCGAGGACGGGATCTCGATGACGTCCACCAGCGGGGCGGTGTCGGGGGTGTTCGGGGTCTCCACGACCTCGGGCTCGACGACGACCGGCTCCACGATGACGGGCTCGGAGACCTCGGGCGCAGCGACGACGGGCTCGGTCACCTCGGGCTCGCCGGCCTCGGCTCCGGTCGAGCCGGCACCCGTCTCGGTGACCGGCGGCGTGTCTTCTTCGCCCTGGCCCGGTGCATCACCGTCTCCAGCCTCGGGGGCGGCTTCGGTTTGGGTTTCGGTTTCGGTTTCGACGACCTCGGACTCGTCGTCGACGTCCTCGCCGATGAGGGCGTCTTCCTCATCCTCTTCGGCGATTGCCGCCTGGGTGCGCAGGGTGGTCCCGTCGCCGGCGGCGGTCTTGCCGGACTTCGCGGTCTTGGGTCCGGTCTTCACGCCACTGGAGCTGGACGTGCCGCCGTTGTCGGAGGAGGGTCCGGTGGACGGGCCATCGGAGGTGTCAGCCGTCGCGATGGCCGGCGCGGCGGTGACCGCGAGGCCGAGGAACGCGGCGACAGCGAATTCGCCGGTGCGGATCCGCTTCTTCGCTGACGTCTTCCGATGTGTCGCCATGTTGCTCCTCAACATTCCACCGCTCGGTCGGGCAATCGTTGCCGTGACCGAGCGCACAGTCCTATTGACTGCGCCGTAAGTTAACACGGTCGTCAATAACTGGAAAGTACAAACTGAGGAAATCCTGAGGTGATTTCGCCGGGTGTCCACCGATTAGCTGACACGCGACGACCGGGCTTTGCCGGGTCCGGATCGAAGCCCGCGCCCCTGGCGGCCACCAGCGCCACCTGCCAGCAACGATGCCACACCGCAAACACCGCCGACGCCCCTGGTCCGCCACGGTTCCGTCGATCATCGCGGGGCCCGCGGCCGCATCGACGCATCACCTGGGCCGATGTCGCGACCTGGGCAAATGATGCCGGACACGCCGGGCACGGTGCGATCCGCGCCATCGCCCGGCGGTAGCGGAATCCTGTTCCGCCACCTGTACCCCGGGACAGCTACGGATTGCGTAGATACTTCCGCAATCAAGTGACTGTCACCGACATTTTCGCGGGCGCGCGACCGTCCGCACCCCTCATTCGACAAGTCCCCCGAGGACGTAAATGACACGGTCGGCGAGTCGACACGCCGGCGTGACATCCGTTGCTGATTGTCCGGGGAGCAAAGATCAACCGATCGCCCGGCTCACTGCCCGCGGTCGGCCATCAACCGTTCGACATATTTGGCGATGACATCCACCTCGAGATTGACCGGTGTGCCGACCGCCGCACCGCCCAGGGTCGTCAACGACAGCGTGGTCGGAATCAAGGACACCTCGAACCAGTCGTCCCCGAGCCCGGAGACGGTCAGCGAGATGCCATCGACGGTGATCGAGCCCTTCTCGACGACGTAGCGGGCCAGCTCGCCGGGCAGCGAGATCCGGACAATCTCCCAGTTCTCCGAAGGGGTGCGGGCGATCACCTCGCCGGTGCCATCCACATGGCCCTGCACGATATGGCCGCCGAGACGGCTGTTGACCGCTGCGGCGCGTTCCAGATTGACCTGGCTGCCGACATGCACCGCACGCAGGCTGGACCTGTTGAGCGTCTCGGCCATCACATCGGCGGTGAACGCACCGTCCGGACGCACCTCCACGACCGTCAGACAGACACCGTTGACCGCAATGGAGTCGCCATGACCTGCGTCGGAGGTCACGACGGGCCCGCGGATTACGAACCGCGCAGCATCCGAGAGGTCCTCTTTGCCGACGATCTCGCCGAGCTCTTCCACGATTCCGGTGAACATGGCTAAAGATTAGTGCCGCGGCCGCCGCGTCCACGTAGCTCGGGGGCACTCGGGCAGACCCACTACGATGCAGAACATGCAGACGCGCCCCCGTGCAGTCCGGATCCTTCTTCCCTTCTTTGCCATCCTGATGGTGGCCGCAGCGCTCGTCGGCTGCGGGTCGAAGACCAACGACGCCCCGCTCCCCGAAGCGGCCACGCTCATCACCGAATCCGCCGAGACCACCCGCAGCCAGCAGAGCGTGCACCTTGAGCTGCTCGTCGGCGGTGAGATCAAGGAATTGCCCATCGCCAGCCTCAGCGGCGATCTGACCAATGCCCCCGCGGTCGCAGCGCAGGGCGAGGCCGACATCATCTTCCTCGGCCAGAAGCTGACCGACGTCGCCTTCGTCGTGGCCGACGGCGATCTGTACGGCGCCATCACCAAGGGCGGCAACATGCAGAACTTCGGTCCTGCCGCCGACATCTATGACATCTCGGCCATCCTGAACCCGGACACCGGCCTGGCGAACATCCTGGCCAGTTTCTCCGACCCCAAGGCCGAGGGCCGCGAGGCCGTCGGCGGTTCCGATGCGGTCAAGATCACCGGCACCGTCAGCGCCGACGCGGTCAACAAGATCGCCCCGCAGCTCAACCAGAGCGCCCCGGCCCCGGCCACCGCATGGATCCGTGAGGATGGCGACCACCAGCTGGCGCAGGTCCAGATCGCCCCATCGGCGGGTAACACCATCACCATGACCCTCACCGACTGGGGCAAGACCGTCACCGTCGCGAAGCCCGGTAGCTGATGACGGCGGCCAACAGCCACCGGGCAGCGGGTACGGCGGGCACCAACCGGCGCCTGGCCATCAGTGCCGGTGGCCTCGCGGTCACCCTCGGTGCACTCGACACCTACGTCGTCATCACCATCATGACCGACATCATGCGTGACGTCGGCATCCCGATAAATCAGATTCAGCAGGTCACGCCCATCGTGACGAGCTACCTGCTCGGCTACATCGCGGCCATGCCCCTGCTGGGCAAGGCCTCCGACCGGTTCGGGCGCAAGCTGATACTGCAGGCCGGACTGCTCGGATTCATGGCCGGATCGGTGGTCACCGCGCTGGCCGGCGACCTGACCACCCTGGTCATCGGGCGCACCATCCTGGGAATCGCCAGCGGCGCACTGCTTCCCGTCACCCTGGCACTGGCGGCCGATCTCTGGTCGGCCCGCGGGCGCGCGACCGTGCTCGGCGGCATCGGTGCGGCACAGGAACTCGGCAGCGTGCTGGGCCCGCTGTACGGCATCGCGGTCGTGTGGGCGCTGAGTACCTGGCGTGACATCTTCTGGATCAACATCCCGATGGCCGCTGCCGCGATGATCATGATCCATTTCAGCGTGCCGTCCCGGGACCGGGATCAACCACAGCAGAAGGTCGACGTTGTCGGCGGCCTGCTGCTCGCGATTGCGCTCGGCGCCGCCGTCGTCGGCCTGTACAACCCGGCACCGGACGGCAAGAACCTGTTGCCCAGCTACGGAATTCCGCTGCTCGTCGTGGCGGTGCTGACCATGGTCGGGTTCTTCGTCTGGGAGAAGAAGGCCACCACCAGACTGCTGGAGCCGGCCGGGGTTAAGTTCCGCCCGTTCCTGGCCTCGCTGGCCGCGTCGCTGACCGCCGGCGCTGCACTGATGGTGACGCTGGTCAACGTCGAACTGTTCGGCCAGGGCGTGCTCGGCATGGACAAGAACGAAGCCGTGGTGCTGCTGCTGCGGTTCCTGATCGCGCTTCCGATCGGTGCGTTGCTCGGTGGCTGGCTGGCCACCCGCATCGGCGACCGGCCCGTCGCGGTTGCCGGTCTGCTGATCGCCGCGTTCGGCTACTGGCTGATCTCGCACTGGGATGTCAACGTGCTCTCGGCACGTCACGATCTCGGGGTGTTCACGCTGCCCGCGTTCGACACCGACCTGGCGCTGGCCGGTTTCGGACTCGGACTGGTGATCGGTCCGCTGACCTCCGCGGCGCTACGGGTGGTGCCGGTCGCCGAACACGGCATCGCATCGGCGTCGGTGGTCGTCTCCCGCATGATCGGCATGCTCATCGGTATGGCCGCGTTGTCGGCCTGGGGTCTGTACCGCTTCAACCAGATCCTGCAGTCGCTGCCCGTCGTCGACACCGGCAATCTGCTGGACGCCGGCCGACAGCTGATGGAGAACACCCGGATCGCGTACACCATGCAGTATGGCGAGATATTCGCCATCACCGCGGTGGTGTGTGTCGTCGGCGCCCTGGCATCGCTGATGATCAGCGACCGCAATCACCACGACGAGCCCGACGATGACGCCGTCGGGACAGTGAAAGATGAAGACAGTGCGGCGTTTCCGCCGCCGCCGCCGTCATAACCGCGTCGGGGTGACCCCGTGATCGACGGGCGCGTCCGGGTGGCGAAATTGATTATGCGGCGGGACGGGCGCCGGCCGCACCGAGACTGCATCCGCTGTACTCGTCGGCCAGCGCCAGCACGTCGCGCGCGGCCCGCGCAGCCGCCGCCGCCCGGACCGCCGCCGGTGCGTCGCTGTGCAGCGGGGCCTCCACACTGATCGGGATACCCGCCGGCAGGGCACGCAACATCGAGACCAAATCGATACCTCCGGTGCCCGGAAGCAATCGCGCGCCGCGGCCCTGGCGCATCATTTCCGCCACCGTGCCCGGACGTTCGGCAGGCGCGTCACAGATCTGCGCGTAGCGAATCCACTCCTGCGGCAGCGCGGCCAGCTCGGCGGGCGAGTTCATGGCGCGGTCGTAGTGGATGGCGTCCACCAGCAGACCGACGCGCGCCTGGCACGCCGTCAAAATCGCCACACCCTGACGAAGATCTTTGACCTCGGTCCACGGCATCGGCTCCAGGTTGGGGGTCAGCCCGAATTCGGCTGCCAGCAAAGCCAGTTCAGCGAGATTCTGCGCGGTCCGGCTGTGGTCGGGGTCATTGCCCGTCACCAGGACCTCGGTGGCCCCGAGAAACGCCCCGGTCTCCAGGAAGGCCTCGAAATCTGCGCGGACCCTGGTCTCCGGCCGTAACCGCAGCACCTCGATATCCACCAGACGAAGTCCCGAATCATCAAGGCGGCGCTTGGTTTCCAGGATCAGTGGAGTGTGGCCGATGGTCGGCCGCAGCGGCTCCTGGGCGGTCGCGCGGATCAGCCTCAAGCCGACGGCGTCATATCCTGCCGACGCCGCACACTCGACGAGTTCGACCGGATCGAGTTCCAGCACGGTGAGCGGCGCCAGCGAAAGAACGCGCCCCTCGCCGGGGCCTCGGGATTCTGCCGACGTTCTCATCACCATCTCCTTGCCGCCCGCGGGAATCTGCGGGAAAACCGCTCCGCAGAACATCATCGCGGATCAGCGGCAAGAATTGGGCGCTACCTGGACGTGTACCGGCCACCGGGCGGCGCGGCCCTACGCCCCGGATCGCTGGTACAGCAAATCAGCATCGCTCGAGGCCACGCTGCATGATCTTGGGAGCGCGCGGGTACTGGACCTGCTGAGGCCCCATCCGCAGCACACCGAAGACCAGCGATCTGACGTTCTGCGGGTTGACCGGCCCGCTGTTGAGCCAGTCCTGCAAGGCAGTCATGCTCGTCATCCTTTGTTAGTGCAATCCCCGA
>SXGT01683524.1_pt1 | contig 20498 bp, 25 predicted proteins | sample 3176221 | NCBI WGS metagenome assembly SXGT01 (sample SAMN11356862, study PRJNA531348) | freshwater metagenome | isolation source: freshwater sample F1-120 | place: China: Fuxian Lake, Yuxi | collected 2017-12-25
AAAATTGACAAGTAGCTCAGCTGGTTAGAGCACTACACTGATAATGTAGAGGTCATAGGTTCAACTCCTATTTTGTCAACATTGGAAAATAGCTCAGTCCGGTTTAGAGCAGGGCCCTTACAAGGCCAAGGTCGGGAGTTCAAATCTCTCTTTTCCAACATAATTTAGAATAGAATAAAATGATGATTAAAATAAGATATAAGAAAACTAAGATCAGATAACTCTGATCCAAACTCTCTTGTAGCTTAGGTGGACTAAAGCACTATCCTTTTAAGATAGATATCGTGAGTTCAAATCTCACCAGGGGAACTAAATATTCTCATAGCTTAATGGATAAAGCCTTAGTTTTCTAAACTAATTATCTCAGTTCGATTCTGAGTGAGAATACATTGATCCTTAGCTCAGTAGGTAGAGCACGACACTCATAATGTCTAGGTCAGAGGTTCAAACCCTCTAGGATCAACTTATATTGGGGGATATGTTGGAGGTGGTTCCACACATGGCTCATAACCCTGGCACGTGAGTTCGAGTCTCACTCCCCCCACAATGCCCCTGTCATCTAGTGGTCAGGATACTGGATTTTCATTCCGGGCACAGGAGTTCAAATCTCCTCAGGGGTACTATAATCTGGGATAGCACAATTGGTAGTGCAGCTGATTTGTAATCAGCAGGTTGTCAGTTCAACTCTGACTCTCAGATCTGTGTCAGTAGCTCAATTGGTGGAGCACTTGTTTGTGGTGCAAGTGGCTGTGGGTTCAAGTCCCATCTGACACCCTATAGTTCCATAGTGTAACTGGATAACATACCTGATTACGGATCAGGTGACTGAGGGTTCAAATCCTTCTGGGACTACATGCTCTCCTGGTGTAAAGGCTAACATTTCAGAATTTGGATCTGAAGACTTCTGGTTCGAGTCCAGAGGGGAGTACAAAATATTTTTGCAATTGTAAAATATTGTTTTGTATTTTTGCTGAAACTAATTTTAAAATCATGAGTTTAGGCAAAATAAATACATACGGAAGTAAATGGGGAACTAATTACCCATGGCAGAAAGCAATGCTCCTTGCAGCAAAAGCAATAGGAGGAGCTCTTCTTACTGATTCCTTCACCACTACAATGGGAGTACTTCCTTATACAAGACCTCTTATAGCAGGTAGAAACATTGCATATGTAATAGATACTACTAACGGAACTATTCTGGTAGATGGTGTAGATTACACTATTGTAGGTCCACTTATTACTTTTACGGCAATGCCGGCTAGTATAAATATCCAAATACTTTATAATTGATGGATCCTTTTCTGAAAGCTGGTATCAGCATAGATAAGAAATATGTTATCAGTCTTGACCACAGACAAGACCGAAAAGATAGTGCTATCCTGGAATTTCAGAAAGCGGGTGTAGAAAATGTAATTTTCTTCCCTGGATTTAACACAAGACGTACTGGAGTAATTGCCCGTACATTAAAGAATCCGGGAACTACAGGATGTTATCTGTCTCATCAGTTTCTTATCCATGAGGCTTATGCCAATAAGTATAAAAACATTCTTATCATGGAAGATGATCTGCAGTTCTCTGAGAACTTCAATGAGAAATTTCAAAAAGCATGGTCTGAGGTACCACCAAATTATGATCTCGTATGGATAGGCTCAAATGAAGTAAAGAAAAATCAAAGTACACCTATATCAGACAATGTTAGTATTCCTGGTCAGGTCTGGGGAGCACACTGTTATCTTATATCAACATCCGGAATTAATAAGATCTACAATTATTTAAATAGCACACCTATGACAAATCATGTAGATGTAATTATAAACAATATTCCCGGACTTGTACAGTTTAGTTTAAATCCATCTCTCTGTAGTCAGAAAGCAATGGGAACAGATAATATGGTAATTACAACAGAGTTCTTTAATCCTAGAAATAGAATTTTACCAACTCTTAAAAAACAACCTCAAAAAATATTTTAACATGAACAAATTCGATATTAAAGGTTACTGGAAACCTACTCCAAAAATATGGAGACAGATTGGTGATTCACTTCTTTTTGGTTGTGGAACCATAGGGGCCGGAGGTCTTGCAGCATTTGAACAATTACAAACAGTTTTTGGTACTAATGAATTAAAAATGATAATAGGTGCAGTTTTAATATTAGGCTTTGTAGGTAAATTTCTAACTAACTTCTTTAAAGAGGATAAACCCGAATGACACCTGTAACAAGAAATTCGGGATTATTTGGAACTGATTATCAAGGAGAACCTGATATCTATCAGAGGATTCCCCAAAAGATTCAGAAGAAGATTTCTGCTGAGAATGTCTATTTCAGAGATAAGCTTACCGGTAACGCCAGTATATTTAAACATGGATTTTTTCCTAAATTATCAGGAATTGCTAATCAATTTTTAAATGGAGTAGGTGTCTGGACAACTATTTCAGGAGCATCAATGAATTTCTTGCAAACTGAAATAGATTTTGGTGCATCTTTGTTTCCGGAAAATATAATAATAACTGTCTTGGATCCATTAGTAACTTCTGCTTCTGTAATTACTATGTCAATGGGTATATCTTCTACCCGGGATTTTGATGAAATGGAATTTACTAATTTTACTTGCAGTGTTGGAAACATCATAAACAATGTAAGTTATGATGTTGTTGTAAGTGATTTAAACAGACAAGCTGAAGGAAAGTATTTACTTAGCATAATGAGAAACTAATGGCAAGCATAAGAGATTTTTTATCAGGTATTTTTTGGAAAATTGACACCATATCTCAGGCAGGTAGAGTAACTATTTATGATAGTGCCGGTGTAGAAATTGCAACAGGTGTACTTGCTACTGCAGCAAAACAAGACTTGATATTAACAGAATTGCAACTAAAGGCTAATTTAACTGAGACACAGCCTGTACAAAATAAAGATAAATACGGAAATACAGTTGATGGTACACCAAACTCAGAACTTTTAACCACAAGCAAGATTAAACTTGTAGGTGAAATTTTTGATGGTAATGTTATTGATACTTCTTTTTGGACTACTTCTTCATCAGGCGGTTCTGTTGCACAAGTTAATTCAGAGATGGTTTTAACAAGCGGAACAGCAGCGCCTAACTATGCAAGATTTTACACACCACAAAGAGCAATTTGGGTAACAGGAACTTCTAATAAGTTCAGAACACAGATGCGTATAGATGCATCTGACAATGACCTTACTTGTCGCTTTGGTGCAGGATGGGGTGCTGCTATGCCTACTGTTACAGATGGAGCATACTTTAAAATTGAGGGCAATACCATTTCAGTTAATACGATGGCTGCAACTGTTGAAACTTCTGTGCCTTCGGGTTCTTTCAATGGCACTTATGTAGCACCTACATTTACCGACACAAATACATACGAGGTGCTTTACACATTAAGAAGGGTTTATTTCCTGATTAATAATGTAATAGTCCATACTGCAACTTTTAATACTACTAACTGGACTTCTGGAACAAATAATTTCCATGCCTTTGCAGATTTGACTAATACAGGTGCAAGTGCTGCTATTCCATATACATTCAGAATGATGCATATTTGCCGTCTTGGGGAATACCAATCAATGCCTGTTTATAAACGTATCACAGGAGTAGGTACAACAGTGTGTAAACTTGGAGGAGGTATGCTTCATGCTATTATTGTTGGTCAACCGGGAACTCTATGTACTATTTATGATAATACATCAGCTTCAGGAGCAGTAATAAATGCACTTGACACTTCTTCAACAAATGCTTTTGATGTGGATTATCACGGACCATTTTATAACGGGCTAACAATAGTCACAACAGGTGGAGGAACAGATCTTACAGTATATTACCAATAATAATTAATTATAAATCTCGCAAATTTATGAACTCAGACTACAACAACCTTGATGATTTCGATACATTAGCTGCTGATTATACTTTTCAGACTTTATGTTTGACTATTGTAACATTTTTACTCCGGCTTATAGACTGGTTTGTACAAATGGATGCTGTTCTTGAATTTTTTATGCATCTTGTAATAACTATTTCAGGGCTTTTCGCAATTGCTACAGGATATTTTGCTTTAAGAGACAGATTTAAAAAGAAATGATAAAAACTTATACAGCACAGGAATTAGAAGCAAGAATGATATTCTTAGGAATGAGTATTCCTGATTTTCATCTTGTAGGCATAAGATCTCAGGAATCTATTCCTGATAAATTTGATGATCATTTTTATGTCATAGAAAAACACAATGTGTTAAATCATCCTTACTGGTGCACAACTAATCCGGGTAAAGATTATCTTCTGGCACCACTTAATCCTAAAGGAACAGCTCTCCTTGTTGCTGATAAACAGTACTTTAATTGTTTTCAATTTGGTCTGCATAAAGGAAAAGAAGCTTTGATACAATATGCTGATTTGCTGGTTTACCGGGATAATGATAAAGACATTTATGCTGAAGAATTAGGTGAACCAATGGTTGCTAAACCTGAGTGCAGAATTGACATACACAGAGCTAATGAAAAATGGACAAGTGTTATTATAGGTAGATGGAGTGCCGGATGTCAGGTTATTGCTAATCCGGAAAATTATCAGCAGTTATTGAAATTCTGTAAATCCACAGGTAAAGGATTGTTTACCTATACACTCTTAGCTGAATTCTGACAGTGAGCAAGCAACCCTATATCAACGGAAAAAAGGTTGAATTGTGGGCTATGATTTTAGCAGTAGTAACAATGTTACTTTCAGGTATTATAAAATGTAATTAGTATGGCAAAAGTTAAAAAAGAAGTAGTAAAAAAGCTTGTTAAAATCAAGAAAAAGGGAAAGGCTAAAAAAGGCCATGGCCCTAAAGAAGAAAAAGTTAAAAAATACAGAGGACAAGGTAGATGAAAAACTATGAAAGAATTCCTCTCTATGTGTTACTGGCTTGTTGTCTTATTCTTATTGGATATCTGGTTTTTCGGAAAGGACCTGTTCAGGAAGAACAAAAAGTAGAAGTAATTCTTAAGTGGGATAGTATTCCTCATAGCATCAATAACTCTACAATAGAGAAACCGGTTGTATATAAAGCCGGGGAAATAAACATACCTCCCGCACAATTAAATGTTATTCAGTCTCACGATACAGCTTTAATAAAGCAAGTTCTACGTGAAACACTTGCCAGGTATTATGAAGTAAGTACTCAGAAAATAACTACACACAATGACAGTATCATAATCACAACTATAGATACTATCACAGAAAATAACATAACAGGAAGACATCTTCAGTATAAGCTTCTATTTCCAATCAACCATACTACAATAGTAAACAATCCTCCTAACAGGGTTAAGTTATATGCCGGTGCAAGTATTACAGCTGGTCAGAATGGTCTTTATGATATTTCTCCTCAGTTATCCCTGGCTTTAAAGAAAGGTACTTTAATTGAATTAGGTTACAATACCTATGCATTAGCAACCGGTCAGGATAAATATGCTTTCAGAATTTCTCTTTCTCAGAAAATACGTCTGAAAAAATAATTTGACATTTATGTTGTACATTTAAACTTTAAGTTTAAATTTGCAGAGTTTAAACTTAAAACCAACAAAATGTCAAAAACAACCCCTATTGAAAAAGAACCTACTCTTAATGAAGAACAGTTAGCCACACTTCATTCTCAAAGACTGGATTTCTATCACACTCATTTACCACTTGTAAGACTTCAGAAAGAATATGAGCAATCTCTTGCTGATATTGAAGAAGCGAGAGTAAAAAGAGTAACTTTTATGATAAGATATGCTCAGCTGACATCTCCTCAGGAAGAAGATCCTAATCCAGAACCAGTTGATGTTAAAGAACCTAAAAAAGAAACCGAGCCCGGTACAAGAAAGCTGAAAAAAGATGAGTAAAGTTAAGGTCGTTGATAAAAAAGTATCAATGGGACTTTCTCAACTTATCAAATATCAGATAATGACCTACTGTTTCATTGAGAAGTTTCAGTTAAGTGAAGCTGATCTGAATTGTCTCACCCTTTTGGGTGCAAAGGGGCATTCTGATATTACAGACTTCTGTAATCTTGCAGCAGTAGAACATGTCTTTAAAACTCCTCAGACAGTCAGAAACTGTATTGTCAAACTTGAAAAAATGAAACTTGTTACGCGGGACTTAAGTAAGAAAGTTATAAGCCTGAGTCCGGCCATGCAAATTCAAACTCTTGGTAATATAGTTCTGGATTATAAATTATATCACCTTGATACCAAAACGAGCTAAATCTTTTATTAAGGAAAGTGCTGAGGAACAAAACATACCGGAAATTCTTCTGGAAGATCTTGTAGATTTCTACTGGGCAGAGGTACGTTCAGTCTTAACTACAGGAACAGAGCCCGTTGTTTATATCAAGAATTTATGTACCTTTACCGTTAGACCCTGGGTTCTTGAAAGATCAATAGAGTCTAAAAATGCTCAAATAGAAAATATAGATCCTGCATCATTTCATAATTTTGCAAAACTTAAGAACATTGAAAAGAATAGAGACAGACTTAAAGTTCTTCATGAAAAAGTTCAGGAAATAGAAAATCTTAAATCTCAACATAAAAAAAAGAGAAATGCTTACAATATGGAAAAATCGGAAGCAGATCCTGGAAGGGATTCTGAATAAGCTTTTTAAGAAAGTAAATGTAGAAAAAATTGCCTCTAAAAGAGAGGTTATTTGTAAAAAATGTCCATTTATAGATCATACCGGATATAAATGTCTGGTTCCTGGAACAGATCCTTGTTGTTCTAAATGCGGATGTTCTTTACAATTCAAACTCAGATCTTTATCTTCATCTTGCGGAGATACTGAGAATCCGAGATGGTTTGCAGAAATGACTGAAGAAGAAGAAGAGAAGTTTAATCACTTAACTAACAAATAATACTATGAAAATTCAACTTGATACTACGTCCAAAATTATCCGGGTAAATGAACCTGTAAATCTTAAGGAATTATTTGACCTCTTGAATAAGATTCTACCTAATGATGATTGGCATGGATATGCATTAGAGGGTAATACCGTAATTCAAAACTGGACATCTCCTATTGTAGTTACTCCATACATCCAACCTCAATCTTATCCATGGTGGAATCCTAATCCAATTATTTATGGCGATACCTTACCTGTATGGGAACCAAGAACATTTGGAAGTACTGAGAATCCACCAATAAACCAAATAGTTTATAATTTAGAAGTGCAGGCATGAAAAAAAATGTAGACAGTTTAGAAGATATTCTAACCATTAAAACTCCTAGAAATAAAGATATAAAGTACAATTTCAAATCATTTGAGTTTACTTTGTTCGGAAGAACTTTTCTATTTCAGACATGGTTAAAGAAAATAAAATCAGAACATATATTTGAACCTGTAGAACCTTGTCAGGCTAATGAAATTACAGCTGCGGTTTGTCAGATGAGTTCTGAAAAAAAACACAGTATAGTAGAACTCAATATAGAAAAGATTAAAAGATATCAAGAAGAAATAATAAACGAATCAAATTCTAATATATGAGTGTAACATTTAAACATCATAAGCATCTTTATGAGAGTATAGATCCTACAGATAAGATTATCTGGACTAGCGTTACTAAATTCATTTCTCTTTTTAAAGAACCTTTTGATGCAGTAAAGATTTCAGAGAAAAGTTCTAAAAACAAAAAGTCAAAATGGTATGGGGTTTCTCCTCAGATGATTCAGAATATCTGGAAGATGGAATCCGAAAGAGCTGATCAAGCAGGAACCTGGTATCATAATCAAAGAGAAGATGATATCTCCAGTTTAGATACTTTAGAGAGAGATGGTAGAGCTTTACCTATTATTAAACCTATCATAAATGGAGATATAAAGTTTGCACCGGTCCAACAATTAACTGAAGGGATTTATCCTGAACATTTTGTTTATTTAAAATCAGCCGGTATTTGTGGCCAGGCAGATAGGGTAGAAGTAGTCAGGGATGTTATAAACATAACAGACTATAAAACTAATAAAGAGATCAAAACTCAAGGTTTTAAGAACTGGGAGGGAGTTACAAAGAAAATGCTGGGACCGATTTCTCATCTGGATGATTGTAATCTGAATCATTACACTCTTCAGGTAAGTATGTATATGCACATTATGATTAAGCATAATCCAAATTTAAGACCGGGAAAGATGGAACTACAGCATGTTACTTTTAAGATAAAAGAGCTGGATGAATTTGGATTTCCAATAGCAGTAAAAGATGCTTTTGGTAAACCGATTGTAGATAAAATAACTCATTATACAGTTCCTTATCTCAGATCAGAAGTAAGAGAGATGATTAAGTATTTTACTGATAAAAATCATGAAAAAAATCTTTAAAAAATAATGAGCGCTGTAGTATTATTAGATCTGGAGAATGGAAGAGTTGTACCTACAATTCACTGTCATACTATAAGCTTCCTGAAGGATATCATGACAGAATATCCTGAGAACCATGTTTTGATCTATACTTATCTTTTTTACATGACCTATCCTTATCCGGATAAGAATCCTTATTTTAATCATGATCATGCTGAAAAGCAAGAGAATATTCTACGGGATATCAAAGCTGATTTTGATCCGGATGAAAAACCTATTATGAAGGCTCAGGAAGGACTTGAAAGAATGTATCAGACTCCTATAACCAGGGCTTATGATGGTATTTCAGCAATGTTGGATAAAATAGCAATCTATCTTAAAGATAGACCTATTACTGAGGGAAGAGATGGTAATGGACAATTTATAATGAATGCTGCTACTAAATTTGATGCTATAAAAAAATCATACAAAGGAACTCGTGATGATCTTATTGAAGAACAAACCGGAAGAGCAAGAGGAGGAAGTCAATTAGCTTATGATGAAGAACACTAATTTCATAACAGTTCCTACCTGGAATAAAGGAATATGGGATATTACAGAATTCAAGACAAGAGAAGAATTCAGGGATTTTCTGATACCTCTGTTCAAAGTTCCCGGTGAATATGCCTTTGATGAAACAAGTTACTTATTTAATGAGCAGGCTATATTTTATAATGAAAATGGTTACTATACACCTGCTCCGGAAGGAACCAGAGATTACAAAACATATTGGGATCAACATAAAAACAGATGTAGAAACGGAGCTCTGTTTATAACTGACAGAACCATGTGGTACTTGCCGAGAGAGTACTACATGTGGCTCAATTTTCTTCCAATCAATAATAAAGAAACAAAAAGATTTTCATTTCCTGATGTAAGGGATGCTCAGTATCATATAGCTCTGTATGAACTTTTAGCTGAACTTCATTTCAGACATGCCAGTATACTTAAGAAACGTCAGATAGCAAGTAGTTATTACCATTGTGCTAAAATGATTAATCTTTTGTGGTTTGAACAAACTCCCATAATTAAGATGGGGGCCAGTCTTAAGGATTACATTAATGATAAAGGTTCCTGGAAGTTCATAGAAGAATATAAAGATTTTCTAAATGCTCATACTGCATGGTATAGACCTATGAATCCTGAAAAAATACTTCACTGGCAACAACAGATTGAAGTAACAGATTCAATAACTAAAAGACCTAAACTTAAAGGTCTTAAAGGGGTGTTACAAGGAATGTCTTTTGAACAGAGTGAAACAACCGGTGTAGGTGGACCCTGCACTTTTTTCTTTTATGAGGAAGCCGGTATTGCTCCTACTATGGATATTACTGTAGAGTTCTTGTTTCCTGCCATGCAGGATGGAGCAATAACTACCGGATTATTTGTAGCTGCAGGTTCTGTAGGTAAACTGGATCAATGCGACCCTCTCAAGAGTATGACTTTATTCCCTGAAAGAAATGACATATATCCTGTAACTTCCAATCTTTTAGATGACAAGGGTACCATAGGTCAGACAGGACTTTTCATTCCTGAACAATGGTCCATGAGACCCTTCATAGATCAATATGGTAATTCTCTTGTTGAGGAATCAGTTGAGGCCATTGATTTAATGAGAGAACAGTGGAAGAAAGATTTGTCTCCAGAAAAATATCAGTTCAGAATATCACAACATCCTAAAAATATTGCCGAAGCATTTGATGCCAGAGAATTATCACTTTTCCCGGTTCATCTTATAAAGGCTCAGATAAAGAGAATTGAGGACAAAACTTATTATCAGGAATTTCTTGATATTACAAGATCGGCCGAAGGATTACCTGAAGTAAAGGTTTCTTATAAAAGACCTATATCACAATTTCCAATTGATGAGAAATTAGATAACAAGGAAGGTGTTTTAGTAGTATGGGAAAGACCGGTTAAAAATCCTGAGTGGGGTTTATATTATGCTTCAATTGACCCTGTATCAGAAGGTAAGACTGTATCCAGTGAATCTCTTTGTTCTATTTATGTCTACAAAATTCAAACTGAGAAAACAGTAGATGATGGTGATAAGTCAACCACTACAATTGAAAGAGATAGAATTGTAGCAGCCTGGTGCGGAAGATTTGATGATATTAAAGAAACTCACCAAAGACTTGAGCTGATCATAGAATGGTATAATGCATGGACCATTGTGGAGAACAATATTTCTCAGTTCATTATTTACATGATTGAGAGAAGAAAACAAAAGTATTTGGTAACAAAAGATCAGATATTCTTTCTGAAAGATCTTAAATCCAATACTAATGTCTACCAGGAATATGGTTGGAAGAACACAGGAACTATTTTCAGATCACATTTATTAAGCTATCTGATTGATTATTTAAAAGAAGAACTTGATCATGAAACTAAACCGGATGGTACTATTGTCCGTACAACCTATGGTATAGAGAGAATCCCGGATATCATGGCTATGAAAGAAATGTCAGTGTATACAGAAAAACTAAACGTGGACAGACTTGTGGCACTTTCTGCCTTGATAGCCTTTGCAAAAGTACAGGCTGCAAACAGAGGTGTAAGGAGAGTAAGAGAAGAATCTGGTAAAATAAATTTGGAAAAGTCAAAAAATTTGTATAAATTAGATAAGGGGTTCTTTAAACATATCGGTAATAATAATTCAGTAACTGTTATGAAAGCACCTAAACAACCTTTCAGAAATATAAGATGAAACTATATGAGACACTTGTTAATGATTGGTCTAATGTGACACTCAGTGACTTTTGCAGATTACCTGTAAAAAGAACAGGTGATATTGCTGAAATAATAGTTGCTTATTATAAATTTGATAAAACAAAACCCATAAGATTACTTGGTTTTACAACCTCATCAGAAAAATCTGACTTTGATATTCAGGAAGAAGCGTATCTTTACTTCCGAGGATTAAACCAAGAACTACAAAAATTATAACATGGAAGTACTAAATGCAATGGACTTGAAGTCCGGTAAGAGAGCAAAACAAAATAGAATGGGTTCTATTACACAACCCTTACAGTTTCTTCCAAGAGCAGAGAAAGATCTCGAATGGGCCTCCTGGAATATGGATTGGCTGGAATGGAATGGTCTGAAACAAATCAGAGACAGTGCAAGAAGACTTCTTAAGAATTACAAACTGGCAAAAGGGATTATTGACCGCTCTGATTATATAGTTGAGAAAGACAATGAAGCAGCTGATATGATAGATATCCTGACCAGAGAGGATAATTCAGCTATGGAATTAAAATTCTATCCTATAATTCCTAATATAATCAATGTACTCTGTTCAGAGTTCTCTAAAAGAAATACCAAAGTAACATTTCTGGGAGTAGATGAATACTCTTATAATGAGATGATGGAAGAAAAGAGAGCTCAGATTGAGAATGTTCTCATGCAGAATGCTTCACAAAAACTTGCAATGAAGTTACAAGAACAGATGGATCCGAATGATCCGGAAGCAATGCAGCAGATGCAAGAACAACTATCTCCTGAGAATATAAAATCACTTCCTGAAATTCAGGAATTTTTTGATAAATCATACAAGAGTGTTGTTGAACAATGGGCTAGTCATCAATGGAAAGCAGATACTGAAAGATTTAGTCTTGATGAACTTGAAGAAAGAGGATTCAGAGACATGTTAATTACAGACCGTGAATTCTGGCATTTCAGAATGATGGAAGATGATTATGATATTGAACTCTGGAATCCGGTTACTACATTCTATCATAAATCTCCGGAAAACAGATATATTTCTCAGGGTGACTGGGTTGGTAAAGTAGATATGATGACAACTGCAGATGTCATAGACAAATACGGATATCTGATGAATGAGGAACAGCTGGAAAACCTGGAAGCACTGTACCCTGTACGAGCAGCAGGATATCCTATTACGGGATACCAGAATGATGGAAGTTACTATGATGCTACTAAGTCTCATGACTGGAATGTAAATCAACCGGGTCTTGCTTACAGACAGTATATGTCAATGTATGAAAGCGGATTCAACGGTGGAGATGTCATAGATTCAATCTTTTCAGAGAGTGAAGATTATTACCCAATGGGTTCTGCTTATACTTTAAGAGTTACTACCTCTTACTGGAAATCTCAAAGAAAGCTTTATTACCTGACTAAAGTTACAGAAACAGGAGAGATCATAACAGATACCGTGGATGAAACTTATAAGATAACTGATCAACCGGTTTATAATACAACTCTTATCAGAGAAAAATCAGGTGAAAATCTTTTATTTGGTGAGCACCTTGAAGCATTATGGATAAATGAGGTATATGGCGGAGTTAAGATAGGACCTAACAGACCTAGTTTTTTCGGAATGAATAATCCAGGAGAACTAAGCCCTATCTATCTTGGAATAGATAAAAAAAGACCTGGGCCCTTAAGATTTCAATTCAAGGGTGATAAGTCACTTTATGGTTCTAAACTTCCGGTTGAAGGTGCAGTATTCAGTGACAGAAATACCAGATCTTCAAGTCTTGTTGATATGGCTAAGCCTCACCAAATTGGGTATAACATAGTTAATAATCAAATTGCAGATATCCTCATAGATGAGTTAGGAACAGTAATTCTGATAGATCAGAATACCTTACCAAGACATTCACTAGGTGAAGACTGGGGTAAGGGTAATCTTTCAAAGGCATATGTGGCAATGAAAAATTTTCAGATGTTACCTTTGGATATGAGTATGGAGAATATGCAAGGGCAATCAGCATTCAGTCATTTTCAAACTCTGAATCTTGAACAGACTAACCGGTTAATGACAAGAGTACAATTAGCTACTCATTTTAAGAATCAATGTTTTGAAACAATTGGTCTTACACCACAAAGACTTGGTCAGCAGATAGGTCAGACAAATACAGCAACAGGAGTAGAACAGGCCGTTATAGGTTCATATGCTCAGACTGAAAGTTTATTTATTCAGCATTGTGATTATCTTATGCCTCGTGTACACACCATGAGAACTGATCTTGCACAATTTTACCAATCAAGAAAACCTTCCATAAGATTACAATACTTAACTTCAGCTGATGAAAAAGTAAATTTCGAAATAAATGGAACAGATCTGTTACTCAGAGATATTAATGTTTTTGCAAGCACTAAGGCAAATCACAGAGCTATAGTTGAAAAGATGAAAGCAATGTTGGAGCGGGACAATACAACCGGAGCTTCTGTTTATGATCTTGGAAATATTATGCAGGCTGAATCTCTTGCTGAATTAAATGTTGCTTTAAAATCTGCTGAGAAAAAGGCTCAACAACAGGCAGGAGCTCAACAGGAAGCTGAACAGAAAATGCATGAGCAGGAAATGCAGACCAGACTTGCTGAAATGAAGATGGAACAGGATCACGAATCTATTGAGAATGAGAAGAATCGCAGAAGAGATGTTCTTGTAGCTGAAATCAGAGCAGCAGGTTATGGAGCAATGCAGGATATTGATGAGAATAAACAATCTGATTTTATTGATGCTCTCGAAGATATCAAGAGAAGTACCGAATTTGCAGAAACAATGGGTATGGAAAGCACAAAGGAACAGAATAAAGTAAGAGAATCTCAGATGAAAGCTGAAATAGAAAGAGAAAAGATTGATGCCCAGCTTAAAATGAAGAATGTAGATCTCCAAATTGCCCGTCAAAACAAGAATAAATTCGACAAAAAACCAGAAACTAAGAAAAAGAAAAAGTAGATAGTAATATAATCCCATTTTTTTTTAAAAATTATTACTAATTTCTAAATCTTTAAACTTTAATTATCTAATTTTGAATTCGTAAAAGTCAGTTATAAAAACCAACAATAACTAAAACAAATGTCTGAAACAAAAGAAATAGTAGAAAAGACCTCAGTAAAAGAAGTTGATATTGATATCAATGATTTACTTGGTGTAACCGGAGGTGATAGTATCATAACAAATGATAAACCAGGTTTCTTCACAAGTAAGCCGATGGATATGTCTGATATAGTTAATTCTAATCAGAATGAAGTTCAACCGGAACCTGTTACTATTAACACTAAAGTTACTGAAGAGTCGGATAACTTAGATCTTCTGAATATAGAAGATCCTGAAGATGAAACTAAAAAGAAAAAATTCTCTTCAAAAGCAGATCTTGTAAATTTTACAAATAATCTGATAGAGAAAAAAATACTGATTCCTTTTGATGATGACAAAAAACTTGAGGATTATACAATAGCTGATTTTGAAGAATTGTATGAAGTAAATGCTCAGGAAAAGGAAAAGAAAGTCAGGGAAGAAGTACCCGCTCAATTTTTTCAATCACTTCCTGAAGAACTTCAGTACGCTGCAAAATATGTAGCTGATGGTGGTAAAGATCTAAAAGGTCTTTTTCAGGCACTTGCTCAGTCAAGACAGATTACTGAAATAGATATCACTACAGAAGAAGGTCAGGAATCTGCCGTAAGGCAGTATCTTCTGGCCACAAATTATGGAAGCTCAGATGAAATTGATGAAGAAATACAAGCTCTTAAAGATCGTAATGAACTTTCAAAGAAAGCTTCTAAATTCAAACCTAAGTTGGATAACATGCAGAATCAGATTATTGCATCCAAACTGAAAAGAGAAGAAACTCTGAGGGAACAAAGAGAAAATCAAGCTGCTGCATATACCGACAACATATACAAAGTACTTGAACCCGGAACTCTGAATGGTCTTAAGGTGGACCGTAAAACACAAAACTTATTATTCTCAGGTCTTGTACAACCCAATTATCCATCAGTAAGTGGTAAATCTACAAACCTACTTGGACATCTTCTTGAGAAGTACCAGTTTGTAGAACCTAATCACGCATTGGTAGCAGAAGCATTATGGCTTCTTGCTGATCCGGAAGGATACAAAACAAAAGTAAGAGAAATTCAAAAAAAGGATGTAGTAGCTCAGACAGTAAGAACTCTGAAAACAGAACAGGGCTCAAGATCCAATTCTACAGAAATGGAGCTAAATGAACCTGTAGACAGAAAGAAATTAGGAGACAAACTTGCAAAACCATCCAGAAACTTTTTTTCAAGATAAATTCAAACAAATATAAATTAAATTAAACAAAAACAAAAATGGCAACACCTGTATTTAACAATGGTCTATTCCTAAGAGACACTAACTATCAAGCTAGTTCTCACGTAGACTCCTACCACTTGGTAAATATGTTGAAGGATGCACAACCTATGGATCTAGGACCAGTTGATATCTGGGCTATGACTCAAAAAGTTGAAATGCCCCTTTATCAGTTATCAAGTTTCGGTGGAAAAAATGTCATCATGGTAAAAAATGCCCGTGGTGAGTATAAGTGGCAGACTCCTGTTTCACAGGAACTTCCTTATATAATCGAAGACATTGAACCCAATAATGTAACCAAAGGTATAGATGGTACTACATTCAAGATCAAAATTTCCCGCAGGGAGTTTGGTCATGGAGATATTATCACCTATGACAAGTACAATGGTGCTGAGATGTACATTACTGCAGATGATATTCTTCCTCTGGGAGATGGTCTCATCTACACTGTGCAACTTACCAACAATGATAACTTTGCCTTCCTGGATAACAAGTATCTTGCAAATGGTACAAAACTGTTCCGTAAAGGTTCAGCAAGAGGAGAATATGGAGAAAGATTCTCTGACATTATGACTAAATCCGGTTTCCGTGAATTCTACAATTATGTAGGAGGAGCAGAAGCTCACGTTCACTATTCTATTTCTTCTCGTGCAGATCAAATGCTTAAGGGAGGAATGAATGCTGATGGAACAGTTCCGGTTACAGAAATCTGGAGAAACTTTGATAAATCTCTTGATCCTTCAATCACAAAGATTGAGGACATTGCCTCTAAAATGGGTAAAGAGTATCTTAAAAAAGCTGTTGCTTCAGGTTCTCTTTCACGTACTTTCCTTACCAGTTTGGAAGCAGCTCACTTGGTGAAAATCTCAACTGACATTGAGACCTACTTAATGTGGGGTCATGGTGGAAGATTGAAGCAAGATGGTCCGGATGATATGCGTCTATCAGTAGGTCTGTGGAAACAACTTGACAACTCATTCAAACGTATCTACAATAAAAGTAATTTCTCTCTGGAATTATTCCGTGGAGAGATCTACAACTTCTATGCAGGTCGTGTTGAGTTTAAAGGACCAGATCCTAAGCGTCAACTGATTGTTCAGACAGGTATCGGAGGTATGAGACTTGTAAATGAAGCTATCAAAAATGAAGCTTTTGGTGCAGGTCTAACTGTACAGGCTGCAGGAGCTAACAGTATCAATGCTATCTCAGGAACTTCAATGGATCTGAACTTTGGATTTGCTTTCACAAGTTACACAATTCCATTCTTGGCAAATGTGAAATTTGTACTGAATCCTGCATTTGATAACATCCATACAAATGACATTGAGAACCCGATTATTGACGGTAATCCTCTGTCTTCTTATAACTTCATTATCTTTGATGTTACAGATTCAGGAAATGATAACATCTTCCTTCTGAAACTTGACTGGGATAACCAATTAAAATGGTGGTATCAAAATGGTACTATGGACTACATGGGAAAAACACAAGGATTCCAGTCTTCAGGACAGTTCAATGGGTACCGTGTGATGATGACTCAAACAATGCCGGCTATCTGGGTAAAAGACCCCACTAAAGTGCTGAAAATTGTAATGAGAAACCCAATCACAGGAGGTTCATTCTAATTATTAACTTGTAGAAGGGGTCTGTAGATAATACAGACCCCAACTACTTAAACTTAAAACCATGTCAAACTTTTCCACAATAGTTCCTAATTCCCCAGATCCAAACATCGTAGTAGATACTGATCTGACAGCTGCTAAATTAGGCGATGTTAATTACATTATCCGAGCCATTAAAACTGCTCCGGTATATGTTGATAATGCAGCAGCTTTACTTGCTGGACTCTTACCAGGAGATATCTATCTCACTACTGCCACTAATTCACTTAGTATAGTAGTATAACACTAAAAATAAACCAACTAAAATAAACCAACCAACATGCCAATAACAATTGTAGAAACACCTACCCAAAGTAAGAATGCCAATATTTTTGTAAGAACCTTTGTAAAAAAGGATAAAGAAAATATGGGACTAGAGAAATGGGATATGGCACTTTTTGATGGTATCCATCATAGTGAACAACTTGCATCCATTGAAAGAAATGGAGTTACCCGGTACATAACAGGGTTAAATGAATTTGCTCCTGAGATCAAACTTATTCCTGATGAAGAAGTCAGAAATGCAAAAATTCTGGAAATACGAAAAATAGTTTCTCAGCTTGAAAAAGATCTGGCCTCTAATATTGTAGATCCAAAAGACAAAGAATTCTGGAACAAGGTTAAGTTATTAAAACCTGATAATTCTGAATTCTGGAATAAAATTGAGATCAGATGTGGAAATACACCACTTGCTATTAATCCGGATAAAGATCCTTATGATATGATCAAACTATGTGCTATAGAGGCAGGTGGTTTTTCAATTATAGCCCGTAGTTATGAGGAAGCTCAGACAATGCCGGTAGCTCCTAAATTTTATCTTGATAAACAGGTTGATACAATCTCAACAAAAACTGAGTATACAAAACTCAAGAATACTGCACTTTCAACATTGCAGGATCTTTTCAATACCAATACCAATAAGTTGTTCTATGTAGCAAAAATTGTTGACATCAATTCTGCTCAATACAAAAAATCAACACCAAATGATGTTATCTATGATAATATGGATAGATTCATAACTACTCAAGGTGCTGAAAAGAATGCTAAAAGAGCTGCAAGAACATTTATTGATACGGCTTCTCTGGATATGACTACTCTTAAATTAAGAGCGATTATTAAAGATGCTACTTTTTACAAATTCATTGCTTTGAGACCTGATGGATTTATTTATGATATGGATTCAAATTCTTTACTGGGCCGGAACCCTTCAGAATGTGTAGAATATCTGAATAATCCATTAAACGAATCAGTTCTGACAAGTCTTATGGGAAGGGTAGAAAAATTCTGGCAGAAATAATGTTAAATCAAACTCTCTTATTAAAAATCAAGGAGCGTCTTAACAAATTAGACTCTGCAGATTATGATAACTTCGAAACATGGCAGATAGTTGAGGCTTTCAATAAGGCTCAGGTAGATTGGACCAGAAGAAATCTTCACGGTCTCAACATTCTAAAAGAAGGGGATGAACAATCTACAACCAGAATTGATGATTTCCAGGTTTTATTGACCACTGTTACCGGTTTACTTGTAAATAACCAGCAATATATGGAGATGCCTGTACCTGCTGATTACCTGAGATGGAAAAGAATCTCTTCATCTGCTGGTTCAGATTGCTGTCCCGATCCAAAACCTATGGTTATTTATCTTGCTGAAGAGGGTAATGTAGATATTCTTTTGAGAGATAAAAGTAAACAACCCAGTTATGAATGGGGAGAAACTTTTGCCACAATTGAAAATGACTTTATAAAAATCTGGACAGGTGGTCAGTTCAGTCTCACAACTGCAAATCTTACTTATTACAGACAACCTTTAAGAATTCAGATTGCAGGTTCTCCGGATCCATATGATCCACTTGCACCTATTCCTACAGTTGATGTGATATCTCAATTCAAGGATGATATTGTTGAAGTAATAATTGGGGAATGTGCGTCAATCCTGGCCGGAGACATTGAAAATATGATTCAAATGCAGAGAGAAGGTCAGGCAGTAGAAAATAATAATTAAAAAATTTTCAAAAAAATTTGGTAATCTCGAAAATAATTCTTATATTGTATTATAACCATTAACTAAAACTAAAACAAAATGGCATATTTTAATCACGCTTTCAACAAACTTTTCCTAGGAACTAGCATAAATGCTGGAGGAAACATTAACCTAGGTTCTACAGCTGCAGGAGATGCAGGAGGATTCCTGTTAACAGGAGGTCTTCCTACAGTAGATCTAACTGTTACCGGAAATGTAAATCCTAACCTGAACTACGGACCAGGTACATTTGGATTCTTTGATCCTGAAACATGGCTCTCAATTGATCCAACAGCTGCAAGTTATAATGGATGCTGCCCTATCGTACTGGTAGCTGCTCCACTTGTAACTAATGATAAAATTGGTCCTTTCCACGGAGGATATAAAGAAACCAATAAATCAAAAATCATCAACCCTAAATTCGTACAGAAAATATATCAGGTTTCTTCTTGTACTCCTCAACAAGCCGTAACAAGTATTGGGCATACTCCTTATACTCAGGCAGGTGGTCCCGGTGCAGGAAATAGCTCTTGTCTATATGAATTCCTTTGCGGAGAGACTTATTATCTACGTGTAGATCTTAAAGGCTCACCTGCATTAAGATTTGCTAATCACCAAATCTATCAGAACATTTACACTTATACAGGATGTTGCAATTCTCCTCTTGTAGCAGGAGATCCAATTGACTCTACATTGGTTATGATAGGATGGGCATCAGAACTTGCAAAAAATCCTTATACTCAAGCTTTTGTTGCTTCTGTTGTTTATTCAGAACAACCACAGGTAAGTACTTTTGATGCTGTAGCATATACCGAATGGTATGCTCCGGGCACAACTACATCTCCTGTAGATGGTTCAACAATTAATGAAGGACAATGGTGGGATTACTATCCAACAGGAACTACACATAATGTAGGTTCTTTTGCGGGATTACGTATAGCAGGTGCTTATGTAGATACCAAATTCGGTAACTGCTCTTTCCAACTGACTGATTTCTTTGAAAAAGAGCTTATCTCTATTCACGCATCACTTGTAGATATCAATGGTGATCCTTGTACTTTTGAAGGAATCTGTGTAATTAATGATTGTAATGGAGTTCAGGGAATGGGTTTTGGAGAACAGGTTGTAAGAGATCTGATCTTATCTGAATCTTATCTGCAGAACTTCTTTGCAACTGATGTAAGAATCCGTGAAATCACACAAGGAGATCAAATTCTGGCAAGTGTAAACAGAAATGCTCTATACACTCGTTACTTCATTCTTCATAATGTACCACGTTACAATAACCCTACCGGTATGTTTGACAGTGACAGATATCTGCTTGAGATCATAACTAATGGAAATATGCCATTACTGGATAC
>SXGT01552468.1_pt1 | contig 20496 bp, 17 predicted proteins | sample 3176221 | NCBI WGS metagenome assembly SXGT01 (sample SAMN11356862, study PRJNA531348) | freshwater metagenome | isolation source: freshwater sample F1-120 | place: China: Fuxian Lake, Yuxi | collected 2017-12-25
CGGCGGTCTTGCCGGTGCCGGTCTGGGCGCAGCCGAGGAGATCTCGCCCCTGGAGCAGGTGAGGAATGACCTCGATCTGGATGGGCGTGGGGACCGTGTAGCCCTCCGAGAGCAGGGCGCGCACCAGCTCGGGGGCCACGCCCAGGGCCGTGAAGGGCGACGCTTGGATGTCGGCCTGCTCCTCGGGCGTCGCCTCTACCGAGGGCGGAGGGGGCGGCGGCGCGGCCATGGCCGGGGAACGCTCGGGCCCTCGCGCCTCGTGGCGACGGGACGAGTTCGCTGGGGAGCGACGACGGGGTCGAAAAGAAATCAAGTTGGAATCAGGCTCTCTCGCGGCAGCGCCCTCGGGCGCTTGAAAAGCCGTACCTCGCTGCCGCGGGGTCGGAACGGCGTGACGCGGCTCGGAGGCCCCGCCTTGTGCACACGACGCTCTCCGGTGCAGAGGTCGATGGAGACGCTTCCCTCGGTGAGGTGGGCGCTCGACGGGAGCGGCACGCGCCGCCCGGTACGAGGCTGAGGCGCGAGATACGTTGAAGAGCGCGCTCCAGCGCAGTGCGTCGTGAACGCGTGGAGAGGTAGCGCGTACCATGGCCAAACGCAAGGTGACTGACCATAAAGTGACGCCGCACGCCCCCTATGCGCTCTCCAGGAGCACCAGGACGCCGAGCCCGGTGACCCTGTAGGTGAGAGCGCCGCTCCAGGCCTGGCGCTCGTCCTCCTCGCCGTCGGGGGCCTCGCCGTACTCCCCCATCGCCTCGACCAACCCCAGGGCGCAGAGGCGTTCCATGACCTCGCACTCGAAGGCCGAGAGCTCGCCGCTGGCCAGCCCTCCATGATCCTCGTCCGAGACGCGGGTCTCGAGGAGGAGAGAGTGCTCGGTCGAGGTGAGGGCGGGGAGGTGCATCACATCGGGCAGGTGTTGTCGGGGTACCAGCGCACCGACCGCTTGACGAGGCCGCACTCGTCAGAGCACAAAGGGGCGCCGCACGCCCTCGTCTGAGGGCCAATGCCCACCTGAGGGCGGCAGGCCGTGGGCGTCACCCAGCAGGTGCCCGCTGCGTCGGAGATCCTGCACTCGGCGCTGCCCGCGAGCCTGTAATTGCACGACGCCCCGACCGGGCACCGGATACCCGCAATGCCGCCGCAGGTCCTGCCGGGGGAGCACTCACCGCTGGCCTTCACGCTCATGCCGTTGAAGGCCGCGACCGACGCGTTCCAGTAGGTCACGTTGTCGCAACCGCACACGGCGGTCTTTGCCTGGATCTCGGTCGTGCCGCGCGCCACGCACACGCCCGAGCCGCAGCCAGGCGCGCTGCAGTAGCGTCCCGGACCGCAAGGATCGATGGCGTTCCATACGCACGGGGCGCCCCCGTCCCCGGAGTCCGCGTCGGCGCGCGCGTCGCCACCCGCGTCGCCACCCGCGTCAGGAGGCCCCGTGTCCGGGAGCGCCGTATCCGGACCGCCCGTGTCCGGGAACGCCGTATCCGGACCGCCCGCGTCCGGGAGCGCCGTATCCGGGCCCCCCGTGTCCGGGAGCGCCGTATCCGGCCTCCCCGTGTCCGGGAGCGGGGCGCCATCCCGCTCGCCGGAGTCCGCTCCTCCGTCCTGCGCAGGATCGGACTCGATCAACGTGCCGCTGCAACCCGCGATGGCAGCCACCACGAACAGGGCGAGGACTCGTCTCGTGCTCATCTGTCCATTATAGCGCTGCTCCAACGGGAGACGACGCTTCCTGACCACCCTGGCAAGACCTCCGTCGCGATCAGGACTGGCCCTTGGGCCTCAACCGGCATGATTCGAGCCTCCGCGAGCGGTTGCTACACCCGCGCGCGGGCCCGCGCGACGCGTTCAGCCGGCGAGCGGCAGCGCCGCGAGAAGACCGAAGGCTCGAGCCCCTTCAGCGAGATCGCTCGTTCGTTCGGCGACGCTTGGGGGCCTTCTTCGGGCGGCCCTTCGCCCTCGGCTTGGCGCTCCTCGCTCCCTCGTGGCGGAGTCCGACGGCCTCGGCCGCGGCACGCTCCTCGTCCGATGAAGCGATCCTGACGAGGGACGTCTTGCCTCTGGCAAATTTGCCGACCTCGATGCATCCAGGGTCGCCGATCATATCCACGATCACGACCGTCATCTTGCCTTCGCCGCCGAACTCACCCGCGATGCGAATCGCCATGAGCAGGCTCGGGACATATATATGATAGTCGCTTTCACAGGTGATCTGTCCTGCGACGCGGAGGATCCCCTCTTCGTACGCCACCTTGACCTCGTGATACGACGAGCAAAGATCGTCCAGCGCATCCCCCACCGTGCCAGAGAGGGCTCCTTCCTGGGGTGACTCGAGGGGGCCCCACCCTTTGAAATGGTATTCGTCCAGGGCAGCGCGCCTCCAGCCTTTGTATGCCGCCTGCGGAATGCGGAGCTCTCCGTGGAAATAGGCGCCGTAGACCAGGACCATGCCGCGCTCCCCTCGATGACGACCTGCCGTTCAAGGCTACCCCAGCGCGAGGATCACCGCCCCCATCGCAGCGAAGAGCCTCCGTCCTCAGTCCTCGGCGGGCCGGCCGTGCGCCCTTGGGGCAAAGCTCACCCGACGCACCTCGCGCACCTTGCCTCCCTCGAGCGCGCCCTCCACGATCTCGTAGCCCATCAGGCCGAAGAGTCGGCCTCTCAGGAAGATGGGGCGAGCGTTGCCGTACCAGTCCACGCACGAGGCGCGGCACGCGTCGTCCGCCGGCCCGCTCTTGCTGGAGGCGAGCTCGCCCGCGGGGGTGAGGTCCAGCGCCTGGTTCCGGAGGAAGAGCACCTTGGCCGAGCCCTCGCCCATAGAACCCTCGCCCGGATCGCTCGACGAGCCGAGCACGGGCAGGCCAAGAAGGCCCGAGTCCTCCGATTCGGACTTGTAGAAGAAGCCGTGACTTCGCTGCTCTGCCTGGGAGGCGCCCTTGCGCGTATACACGCTGGCAAGCCTCGGGGCGTCCCTGAGCGAGAGCGAAGAAAACAGCAGATCCTGCTCGCGCTGCCCCACCACGATCGCGTTCGAACCGAGCGCTTCGATGCGGTCTATCGAGTGACCTAGCTCCACGGCCGAAGCCTCCTTGCCCGCCTCGTAACGGAAGGCGAAGATCCGGCGATCGCCCTCGGGAGCTCCTCGGTAATGGCCATAGGTCTGCGCGCCGTAGAGCAGGTGAGCGCCGACGAAGCGGTTCTGGAGCATATGGCCGTTGGGCCCGGCGAGCTTGGTGTAGTGCCTGGGCGACGCCTCCGCGCTCCCCTCCGAGAAGTACCCCAGCGGCAGGCGCAGCACGCCCACGTCGCCCGAGGACCACCCGGAGCCCCACATGCCTTCCCCGGCCGTCTCGGCGCGGACGAACACGTTGAGGCTCCGGGCGTCCTCGAGGAAGGAGAACTGGTCGATGGGCCCGCCGGACACCTTCACCGCCCCGGGCGCCGAGCCGTCGAGCGGGAGCTTGACGACGCCGGAGGACTGGGAGCTCCTCTCGCCGTCCCACGAGCTCTCGGTCATCCACACGTACACCGCCGAGGGGGACACGTAGAACACCCGCCCCGCCGGGCCCAGGATGCTGGTGGCGGTGCAGGAGAGCTCCTTCGCGGCCAGATCGCAGGTGGTGACCGTGTGCAGCGCCTGGGGCGCCATGTCGAAGGCGGGGCGATACACCCTGGTGGCGGGGACCACGCGCACGAACTCCGACGGGGTGGCGCCCGCATGCCATTTCCTCACAGCCGGGAAGGTGCCAAAGGGATCCTGCGCGCCCTGGTGGATATACGACGGCGTATAGAATACGAGCTTCTGGCCCACCACCCGGCTCGCGTAGTTGCGGGCCGAGTAGTAGTCGTTGCCCCGCAGGTGATACGTCGCCCGGTAGGTGATGGCGCCGGCCCCGTCGAGATCGAACACGCCCACCTCGGTGCCGCCGCGCGCGTAGCTGTATCCGATGACCACCAGGGTGTCGCCGGAGACGAGCATCTCGTCGTACCAGGTCCCTCTCGGCTCGAGCCCCGGGCCGAACGCGTCCACGGCGGCGATCGGAGCGAGGTTCTTGCCGTCGACGCGCACGGTGAAGAGGCGACCTCGCCTGAGGATCACCAGGTGATCGCCGTGGGTCTTGACGATGCCTCCCTCGTCCACCCCGGCGTGCTGGTTGTTGGTGATGCTCTCCTTGCCGTCCCTGGCCGAATCGTCCTGGGCCGCCGCGGTGGCGGTGGCGACGGCGCCGGCGGACTTGGCCGCGCTCTCGGGGGCGGGGCTCGCCAGCCCCGGAGGGAGGGCGGGGGCACCCAAGGGCGGCTTGCTCTGCGTGGTCTGAAGCTTCCTCTGGAGCTCCGCATGCTTCCTTGCTGCAGCCTCCATGCGCTTCTTCTGCGCCTCCTGGTATTCGGAGAAGAAGCCCTTGATCTCGTCGTCGGACGAGAAGGCGACGATGGGCTTCTTCACCTTGGGGGCGAGATCCACCGCGGCGTCGGGCAGGTTGGGCGCCGGGTCCACCTGCTTGGTCTTCTGGCAGGCGGCGAGGGCGAGGGCGAGGGCGAGGAGCGGGAGCTGCGGGCGGTGTTGGGGGAGCATGGCCGGGCTCCTACGAACCTGCTCCAGAAAAGGTCTCTTCCGCTGTACTCTACGTTGTGCAGTCCATCGAAGTGCGCTTGCGGAGCCGGGCAAGGTTCGAGGGGTGGACGATGCTGGACTCGGGTTCGGCCCGAGCACGGTAGAGAGTGAGCGCAGGATGAAAGACGGCGTGTTCGACCTGAGCTCCGGGAGGCGGATATACCTTCGTGAGCTCCGGCAGTACGGGACCTACGAGGGGCTGCTCGAGGGCCTGCCCACCGCCGAGAGGAACAGGGAGCAGGTGGAGCGCTTGGTCCTCGAGTACACGGGCAAGCCCTACGCTGCAAAGCCGTACTTGATTCGACCGGTCGAGACGCCCGTCGAGTACCACCGCCCCGGGCGCTACCCCTTCGGCACCCCGTCGGCGCTGCCACAGATCACCTGCATCGGTCGATTCGACTCGCTGCATGCAGCCAGGAACAAGGGCTCCGACTTGTCCGGGCTGGTCGTCCTCTGGTTCCAGCAGCATTTCGCCTTCCCCATCGACCACGCCGCCTTCGTCGGCATCCATGCCATCGATTGGGAGGCGCACGCGGCGGACATGGATTACTGAGCTTAGGCCCACCGTAGTACGCGCGCGACGCGGTCGCCGCGGAGCTCGGCTTCGGGGAGGCGCACTGCCACGAAGCCGCCCTCGTGGTGGACGCGCTCGAGCTCGGTGACGAGAACCCGTATACGGTCGTATTTGATGGCGTCGAACGATCCCTGCCGCTCGCTCCAGGAGAGGCGCACCGGCGCGGGGAGCGGGCTCTGGGCGTCCCAGCCGCGCTGCAGAGCGATCTCGCCTCGGGCGACGACCAGGAGCCGGTGCGGCGCGCCATCGCCTGCCTCTCGAAACGCGATACTGCAATTGCAGAACACACATAACCACCGGGCGCGGCGCACCAGGTGGCCGCCGCGGAGCAGGTTGCGATCGAGGTGCCGTCGCACCCCCCCGGGATCCCAGCCGCCGGGCGGCGCGTCGTCGTCGACGTCCGGTCCGCCACGCGCGCGGAAGAGCGCTCGAGCCGCCCTCATCATCGAAGGCCAGGGTACCCCTCTTCGTGTGTCGCGGAGGCGATGAAAAGCCACGAACCCGGGCCAGACCTCGTCGAAGAGCGCTCCGTGTGGAGCGAACGCGGGTGGTACGCCCACAGCATGGGCTCGCAGCGTGTCCGTCGCCTCGGCGCCCGAGACGAGCGCGCCCAGCCCGGCAAATCCGGAGAGCGCCCTCTCGGAGGGCAGCGGACCCACGCTATGGGCCCTGTCCGGTCGCGAGGAGGCGTCATCGAGCCTCGCCGACGCGAACCATACCCGGCGCTCGCCCTGGCGAAGCTGCACGTTGTAGGGCGGATCCAGGCGCTTGATCTCGTCGCACTCGAGCAGCGCGGCCTCGAGCGCGGTCGCCGTGGTCGTGACCACCACGTCGCGGGCCTGGGTGAGCATCTCCAGGGCGCGCTCGACCTTCCGGGCTCCAGGGGCGAAGTGGCTGGGGACACGCCTCTTCAGGCTCGCCGCCTTGCCGACATAGAGGATGTCGCCATTGGAGCGAACGAAGCGATAGACGCCAGGCGCGTCCGGGAGCGCGCGTCGCTTCTCGATGGCCATGGGATACACGAGGCGCCCACGCCTGGGGGCCGGGGCCTGGAGCCAGGCGCGGAGGTCGTCCCACGTGCCCACGCCTTCGTCCTCGAGAACCGGGACGAGCTCGCGCCAGACGAAGGCGGAGGCCTCCACGTGCCCGGCGGAGCGCCGGAGGAGCTCGGGCGAGTGCCCGAGGAAGCCCGAGAGCGCCCTGAGCCCTCGCCGCGGAAGCTCGGGGTAAAGGCGCCTCGCCATCGCGTGGAGACAGAGGACGTCGAGAGGGAATCGCTCGCCGCAGCCTGCGCGCTCGTGAAGATCGCGCAGGAACGGGAGCTCGAAGCTCGCATAGTGAATCACCGTCGGTGCTGGGATCGTCGGTATTTGGATCGTCGGTATCGAGGCCGCGCTCTCGGTGAGGTACGCCCAGGCTCGCTCGGCAGCGAGCGCGCCGGCGAGGCAATCCTCGCTCCACCCGGTCAGCCGGCGTACGACCGGCGGCACCTGATGTCCCGAAGGAGGGATGATCCAGTGCGCGACGATGGGAGCCAGGGGACCGCGCGCATCGCAGACCGTCCAACCCGCCTCGAGCAGCGCGCCGCGGGTGGGGTTTGCGCCGGACGCCTGGCAGTCGAGGACGAGGACCGGGAGTTCGCGGAGCGGACGGGACGACACGCTCAAACCCTTGCGCCGCGACGGTCTACTTCTTCTCGGCCTTCTCGCACGGCGCGCTCACCAGCTTGGTCGCATCGCTCGCTTGAGCCGCGATCGGGAGTGCCTTGGAGTAGTCCTGCTCCCAGAGGACCTCCTTGGCCAGCTCGGCCCCGATCTCGGCCCGCTTGCGCTGTAGCTCCACGATGCGAGGGTCCTTGGAGTCTTCGCCCACGACCTTCATCGAGTCCGCGAAGGCCTTGCGGGCCGCTCGAGCGCGGTCGCCCTCCGACTTCGCCTTGTCGGCCGCGGCCCGGGCCACCTCGCTCAGCTTGACCAGCTCCGCGGACTGCCGCGACGACGCGTCCTTGAGCGCCTCTGCGGCGCTCGTCGCTGCGGTCACCGCGTCCGACGCCGACTTTTCGGCGGCCTTGACGTCGCCGGCGAGCTTCACCTCCTCGGGCTTGCTCCCGGGCTTGGCGTACTGCTCGAGCACTGTGTCGTGCCCCACTTGCCCCATGGGATCCGGAGGCACGGCCTTGAGGGCGCTCGCGAAATCCATCCACCGCTGCACGGCGGTCGCCTTGGCGTCGTCGCACGCCTTGAGCTCCTCCTTGGTCGGCCCGCTCTTGCAGGACACGAAGAGCGCGAGGAGCAGGCCGGCGAGGACGAGCGATGCAGGCTGGATCGTTTGTGGGCGAGCGCGGACGAGCATCGAGGCCTCCCGGGTCAGGACGGCGATAGTACCCGGACGCCACCTCCAGTCACAGCGTCGTCGTGCAGGGCTGGCGTACGGCCAGGCCCACACGTGCAGGCCGAGCACGTCGGCCCCTCCTCGGCCGGCCGTGAGCACGCGCGCGGGCGGCGCGCCGATCCATCTCTAGCAGAGCCCCCGCACGTGACGAGGTCCGAACACGTCAGTAGACCTGCGTGACCATCGACGATTCCGTGCGCCGGACGCCGTCGGTCGCCACGAACGAAATCGTGTGTTGGCCAGGGGCGAGCTCCGAGAGAGGAAAGCGCGCCGGCACCGTGGAGGTCGTCCTGACGAGCCTGCCGCCGTCGTACATGGCGACGTGCGCGCAGGCCTCGTCGAAGTTCGCGACGGCGACCTCGATGACTTCGGTCCTCGCGTACTTCTGGAGGGGACGGAGGATCTTGATCTCCGGATTCGCGACGAGGCCGTCGACGCGGTAGACCTTCATGTAGTCCACCTGGAAAGTGACAGGGAATGGCGTCGCGTCCGTCGGGCTGCCCGCCCAGTCGCCCACCCAGGCGTTGATGATCCAGAACACGGGCAGGTCAGGGATGCCCCGGGGATCGGCCTGCATCTTGGCCACGCCGTCGACGCTCCACTCCAGGAAACCCGGCCTCCAGTTCACCGTGTAGACGTGGAACTTGCTGACGTCGATGTCCTCCAGCATCGCGAAGGTGCGCCGCTCGGGCGCCGGCAGCGGCGGCGCTGCCCAGTGATTGACGAAGTAGAGCTGGCTGTGCCCGACGGAGCCCTTGTTCAATACCTCGATGTCTATCTCCGGGAACGGCTCGGCCCACGATCTTCCCCACATGGCGAACCAGACACCGGCGGCGTAGGGAAAACGGGCGCGAAATTCGTATTTGCCATAGGTGCGCGCGAACTTGCCGAGCGACTCCATGTAACCAGACACATAAGGACGCATGAGATCGGCCCCGTTGCGCTCCGAGACGATCGAGAGCAGACCCCCGGCCACCACGGCGTTGGCCGGCGACGTCGAGTTGAGTACGCCGGCGGGTCCCCTGATCCCCGAGGCGACGTTCCACTTGAGAGGATCGACGGCGCTACCCGCGAAGTCGTCGCTGTGGACCAGCACCTCGCCCGCCGTGGCGGCGGGCGGCCCCCCGAGGGCGCAGAGCGGCTCCGGGACGGGCGGATCGGGAGCAGGGTTGTCCTTGGCCCGCCCGTCGGACGGCGCATCGCCCACGAGGGACGCGTCGGGACCGAGCGAAGCGCCGGGACCGAGCCTCGTGGCTTCGCCCTCCGTGGTCGCCACGACCCCGCTGCAGCCGGCGACGACGGCCGAGAGCACCAGGGCGCGCACCAGGCCGCCATCTCGTTGACGCCTTGCTGGCATCCGCATGACGCTGACATGCAGATCCTCGGATATCGCTGCGATCTTCTTGGGCATGCACGGCCCATTGCACCCTCTGTGCCGGACCAGGGCGCCTCCTCGGCCCTCCACCACGCCGCCTCGCGACGCGCCCAGGCGCACGACGCGCAGGCACCCCCGACTGTCGCCAAGCACCACGTCGCCCGAGGGCGTCCAGGCGCACGAGATCAGACCGGCGTCGTGCTTGATCCGAGCCACCAGCTCGCCACGCCGACGAAAAAAAAAACCCCCGGAAGTGATCGCTATGGGCCTTCGCCTCGCACGACGACCAGGAAGGGTTGGCGAGCCGACCTGGCTCTGACCAGGCTTTGCTTCTCACTGGAGATTTCCATGGCCACCAATAGACCCGAGGATCACCCTGCTCTCTTCGCCCCGCGCCGGGGAGCGCGCATCCTGCTCGCGGACGACGACGAGGAGCTGCGCACGCTCCTGGCGGTCATCCTCCACGGCGAGGGCTACGAGGTGCAGACGGCGCCCGGCGGCGTCGGGTTCCTCCGGCTCCTGGGGTGCATCGCCCTGGACGGAAGCCCGAGCGACGGAGTGGATCTCCTCATCACCGAGCTCGACATGCCAAGCCGCGCAAGCCTGGAGCTGATCTCGGCCCTTCGCGAGGCGCAGGGGAGCACCCCGGCCATCCTCATGAGCAACCGCCCCGACAGCGAAGTGAGCGCCGCCGCTTCAAAGCTACAGGTGCCCCATCTCGTCAAGCCCTTCGCCCTCGAGGCCTTCACGCGCACGGTCGGCGGCGTGCTGATGGCCCGCGCGGCAGGCGGCGAAGCCCCCGCGCCCAGGGTGCCCCGCTGCGCCTGAAGGCCAGGCTCAGGGCACGGGCAGCTCGAAGGCCACCGCGTAGTTGTGCTGGTTCGAGTGAACATGGGCCTTCACGGTCCCCGTGACCCCGGTGTACGGGGAGGAGAGGTTGACGCTGCTGGCCGAGGTCCGGACCGCGATGCTGGTCCCGAGCGGCAAGCCTGCGCCGACCACCAGCTCATACCGCCCGTGGCCCGAGAAATCGCCGGTGAGCGTCCGGCTCCCCTGGGTGGCCTCCACGTCGAGCTCCTGGTCGTCGATGCCCACCAGCGGGTCCGAGTCACGGAGGAGCCCCATGCGCCCGTCGCCCTCCCCTGCCCTCGCCCCGGCCGGCCCGGTGCTGTCCTGGGTCATCGCGTAGCGCACCACCAGACCGGTCCCCTGGGGGTCTTCGGCCATCGTGATCTCGATCGACGTGCCCACGATCGCGACCTGCGCGATGGGCACGGGCCCGGCCGAGTCCTCGAGTTCGAAACCCTTGCCCCCCGACCAGGGGTGGCCCGCCTCCGGGTGCGGCGCGGGGAGCACCGTGTCCCAGGCGAGCGGCGGGACCGGGACATGGAAAGCGACGCGCACGATCCTCCCCGCGCGCGTCGTGGCGGTAGGCTCGAGCGGGCGCCAGCGCCGCCCCCAGATCACCTGCTGGGCATAGGCCTGTCCATGCTTGATACCCAGGCGCCGGTAACCGAAGGCGTCCATGTGCACCCGGTCGGGCGCATAGGCATACTGGTACTTGGGTCCCAGGCACGAGAGGAGTTCGGGGCGCTTGGTGCTCGCCGACCACGCGGCCTGGGTGGACGTGGAGCGGGGCATGGCGTCGCCCCGGCGAGGGATGGAGTGCTGCTGGGAGACGAAGAGCGGGACCGGACGGCTCTGCCCGCTGATCGCCCGGAGGTCGAGCTGGTAGTTCTCGGCCAGGGTGATGAGATCGGCCTCGTAGCTGGGCAAGATCGCGTCGGCCTCGCCATGGGTGAGGATGACCGCCCCGAAGCCAAGGCGCTTGTTGGCGGTCCGGGCAAAGCCCTTGAAGGCGTCGGCCTCGTAGAGCGAGCGGTCGTAGGAGTTGCCCGTGCCGCCCTTCCGGATAAACGTGATGGATTTTCCGCCCGAGCCGACCACCGAGTGCAAGGACACGTAGTCGGCCAGGCCCGCGGCCCTGGCGAGGGCGGTGATCTGCGAGGCCATCGCCGTGTGCGGGGTCTCCCCCCGGATATTCGCGGGGTACACGCCCGCCGGGTAGCTCGCCGGGAAGGTGAGCGGACGGATGGGCTCGGCCAGGGGGACCAGCACCAGGTTGGTGGAGTTGGAGAACCTGGGATCGGGGCCGGTGTCGTCGAGCTTGAGGTTCGAGAAGGAAGGGGTCGTGGAGATCACGGGAGCACCCGCCGATCCGACGGAGAGGCTCTGGCCCGTGCCCACGATCACGTTCCAGTCGAAGGGCTGCACGGGCGGCCCCGCGTCCTCGACATCCGGCGACGCGTCGGCGAGCGCGTCGGCGAGCGCGTCCCTGGCCGCGTCGGGCGAGGGCACCGGGTTGGTGGGCGAGGGCGCCGGCGAGGCATCCTCGAGGCTCGCGTCCGATTGAGCTGGGGAGATGGAGCCCCCGCAGGCCGCGAAGGAGACGAGCGTGAGGGTCGAGAAGGCGAGCGTCGAGAACCGAAGATAGGCCATCCTCTCCATCTTGCCACGCGCGGCCCGCACCGTCGCCCTGGCCGGAGCCCATCTACGACGGGAAATCGAGCGTCGTCGAGCGAGTTCGGGGTGTGCCACCCTCGCAGGCGCGGACCGTGACATCTGTGTCCTGAATGCAAAGGGGGTGTCGCACGTCGCCGCTTGCCAGGGCCGCCGCGAGGCGGAGCGTTTCCCCTGGATCTTGCCCGAGCAAACCGGACACGCCCGAGCCTGAAGCGTATGGCATGAGTGTTGCTGTTCCTCAGAAGCGCCTCTAGTGGCACCGTCGCAGAGGCCGTGCAAAGAACCGGGAGGACCCGTGCAACGACGAACCATCATCGGGCTCGTGGGGCTCGTTTTATCGGCTGCGTGCGGCCAGGCCTCGGAATCCGCGAGCGGAGCGAACGACCAAGCTCCCACTCCGGCCCCTTCGCCCGGTTCGGACGCAGGGGCCGGGGCGCGCCCCCTGGACGACGCAGGTCTCCCTCCCGAGAAGGAGGTGGAGAGCGTCTACGAGGCCCCGGTCGCGACGGGCAACTTCGTCTGGGTCGCCAACCCCAAGAGCGGGCGCGTCGCGTACATCAACGCCAGGACGCTCGAGGTCAAGACCGTGGACGCCGGCAATGGTCCCACATACATGGCGGCCATCCCTGGCCAGGCCTCGGACGCCACGGCGGTCCTCAACGTGCTCTCCAACGACGCGACCGTCCTGCGGGCCACGGGGGCCGGGATCGAGGTCAAGACCTTCAAGACCGCCAGGGGCGCGAACTCCTGGGCCTTCTCCTCGGACGGGCGCTACGCCATCGCCTGGGCGGACGCCAGGCGAGCCCCCTCGGCGCCCAAGACCGAGGGGTTCCAGGATCTCACGGTGATCGATCTGGCAGGGCAGACCCCGCCCACGGTCCTGGCGGTCGGTTACAGGCCGGTCCTCGTCGGCTTTGGCAGGGGCGCCGCGGTCGCGCACGCGGTCACTCAGGACGGAGTCGCCATCGTGGATCTGGCGAGCAACCCACCTCGCCTCGCCAGGAACGTCGCGATCTCGGCCAATCCCACCGAGGATCCAGGGACACGCGACGTGGCCGTCACCCCGGACGGCAAGACCGCGCTGGTGCGCCGAGACGGCTCCGCCGTCGTCACCGCGGTCAACCTGGAGACCGGGCAGCGCACCGATCTCACCCTGAACGGACCGGTGACCGATCTCGATCTCAGCGAGGCCGGCGACCGGGCCGTCGCGGTGGTCCGCGCCACCCAGACCGTCTCGCTCCTGCCCATCCCGCAGGTGCTTGGGAGCCCGACCGCGATCAAGAACGTCACCGTCACGGGAGAGACCATAGGCTCGGTCGTCCTGTCCTCCGACGGCAACACGGCGATGCTGTACACCAACGCCAGCCAGACCGAGCGCATCACCGTGATGAACCTCGCCGCGACCCCCGATCCGACCTACCGCGTGGTGAGGCTCTACTCCCCGGTGCTCGCCGCCTTCGCCTCCCCCGACGCCAGGCACGCCACGATCCTCCACGACATCAAGACGGTCGACGGGGCCTTTAGCCTGGTGCCCCTGTCCGTCGATCTTCCGGCCAAGATCGTGGCCATGAAGGCGAAGCCGACCCAGGTCGTCATGACCGCCGACTACGCGGTGGTCGGGGAGCGAGGGGACGCCCAGCGTATCTACGGCGCCTACCTCGCCAAGCTCCCGAGCTTCATGGTGGAACGCTACGCCCTGGCCAGCCCCCCCATCTCCGTGGGGGTGATCCCGGCCGCCAAGCGAGCGTTCGTGGCGCAGGAGCACCCCGAGGGGCGGATCACCTTCCTCGATCTGGACACCGGTCTGGCCCGCACCCTCACCGGCTTCGAACTGGCGTCGCGCGTGGTCGACGGGAGCAAGCCATGACGCGCGCCTCCCGCTCGCTCCCCGCGCTCCCCGCGCTCCTCGCCTCGACCCTCCTGCTGACGACCGCCTGCGGCGAGCGCGACGAGGTGTGGGACAAGGCCCCGAGCAACGTTCAAGCCTTCGGCCTCACCGATCGCGTGATCATGATCGACGACACGGCGAGCCGAGCCGTGGTGCTCACCCCGGAGGCCGAGCAGCGCCTCGGAACGGCCAGCCTCGCGCTGGGGAAGAACGTCGCCAGCGCCGCGCTCGCCAAGGCCAGAGATCGCCTCTTCGTCCTCTCGTACGGGGACCTTCCCCGCCGCAGCGCCGAGGACGAGCGCCCCAGCCTCACCGCGATCGATTCGGCCGGCGCCAGGCGGTTCGAGCTGTCGTCCCCCCACGGTGGGCTCGTGGCCGATCCCCAGGGTCGCTACCTGGCCATCTTCGCGGCGGCGCCAGGCACCAGCGGGACCCGGTCCGCGCCGGCGAGCTTCGTCGAGAATCCCAACGAGATCCTGCTGGTCGATCTGGCCTCGCCCCCGGGCCAGGTTCCCATCGTTCCCAGGAGCATACGCAGCTTCGGAGGACGCCCCAAGAACGTGAGCTTTACGCCGGTCCTCAACCTGCCAGGAGGGCCCAGGCGGCTCCTGGTCGTCGAGACCGAGCAGGACATCACCTTGCTCGATCTGGACCATATCCACGACAAACCGGAGCGCCCCGAGATCACGGTCCGCCTCAGCGGCGGTGTTACGGCCAAGGCGCTGGTCCCGGCAGGAGTGGTCGTCGACGACGGAGAGCCGGGGAGGAGCGACGACTCCCGCATCGCGGTGCGCCTGGCCAACGACACGAGCGTGGTCCTGCTCACTCTTGGCCCCTCGGCGCCGGGCTCTCCCAACGATTTCTTGCCCGCCCTGAACCTGGCCGACGTCGGCGGTCCTGCGCAGGACATCGCCTTCGTCAAGACCGACGGCGGGGCGCGGATCGCCGCGCTGGTGCCATCGACGAGGAGCGCGGTGCTGATCGAGCCCAACACCGGGCTCACGCAGAAGGTCGATCTGCCCGACGCCTACTCCCGCCTCGCGCTGATCACCGGCGAGGTCGGCGGGGGGGGGGGGCTCCGACGTGGCCCTCCTGTACGGCGCGACCAGCGGGGCCTCCGGGGTCTCGTTCTGGTCCCTGGGGCGGACCACTGGACAGCCTTATCGAAGTATAGAGGCCGTACCTCTGGGGACGGGGGTCCGGGCCCTCGTGGACGTCCCCCCTCCTCGCGGGGAGCTGAAGATCCTGGAGAGCGCCAGCGGCGCGGGCTTCTTCGTGCTCAACCTGGCCACGCGGACGGCGTCGCCGCTGTCCACCTCGGCCAAGCCCAAGCTCCATGTCTCTGCCGACGGGCAGAGGCTCTGGGCGTTCCCGGCGGGGGGCTCCGTGATCTCTCGCATCGATCTGGAGACGCTCCACCCGGTCAGCCTTCCCCTCGATCGCGTGGTGTCGGAGGTGTTCGACGTGGCGAACCGCTCGGGAGGGCGCTCCGTGATCGCGCTCGACGCTCGAGGTACGAGCGCGGCCACCGTGCTCGACGCCGCGGCGGTGGACTCCGTGGGCGCTCGTACCTACTTCGGACTTCTCCTGGAGAACCTGCCGTGAAGCGCGCTTCCCTCCTGCTGGTCCTGGTCTCGCTGGTCTCTCCTCGCATGGGCTTGGCCGACGAGCCGCCCCCTCCCCCGGTGGCTCCCGCGACTCCCTCCGCCGCGACTCCCTCCGCCGCGACTCCCTCCGCCGCGACTCCCTCCGCCGCGACTCCCTCCGCCGCGACTCCCTCCGCCATAACTCCCTTTACCCCGGCTCCCCATGCGGCTTATCCAGCGCTCTCCCAGGCCGAGCCCATCGAGGCAGACTCCGTCCCTGAGAAGCCCGTAAAGCCCTATTCCTGGTTTCGCTTTGGCCTGGGTGCCCGCATCGGATACATTCCAAACGAAGGCCTCGATCCCTTTGCCAAGAACGACGTATTGGCTCAGGTTTCCATCGATGTCTCTCGTACCCTGATGGCCAGTGGCCGGACCTCCTTTGCGCTGGGGCTGGGATGGGATGGCGTTACGCGTGGCTCCGTGACCGCGCGAGGACAGGGGGCCGAGCTCACCGTACACCGGCTCTCCGTCCCCCTCGAGGGTCGCTATCACATCACCCCCTGGCTCTATGGCTTTGGCAGGGTGGCGCCTGGCGCGGGCATCCTGATCGCCCGGGTCAACGACGCGGCCGCGCCCACCACCCTGGGCTCCACGAGAGGGGTATTTTCCCTGGACGCCAGCGCAGGAGCCTCCTTCCTGCTGATCGGCCATGGCCCGCCGGACCGGAGGCGCTTCCGCCTCTGGGCGACGCACGAGCTCGGCTATGGCTGGACCAGCTCGGCGTCCTTCGCGCTGGGCACCAACTCCAGGGACGAGGTCCTCGGGATCGAGGAGCCCGCTCGCCTTGGCGAGATCGCCCTCCGAGGATTCTTCTTCCGCCTGGGGATCGCCGCGACCTACTGACCCGAGCACGATCTCGTCGCGACGGGCGCCCGTGGCGCCCAGAGCACGAAGAGCGCGACCGATATGCTCCTCCGAGGCGCCATAGCTGGGCGCGGTGTCGATGAGGTTCAGGCCCAGCGCGACGGCGGCGTGAATCACCCGCCGGGCCTCCCCCTCCTCGAGGGCCCCGAGCGAGCCGGCGCCCAGGCCGATCATCGAGACCGAGAGGCCCGTCCGGCCGAGGGGACGACGTTGGGTCGCGATGGGTGGCACCATGACTCAGTTGACGCAGACGCCGGTCCCGTTGGGCTGAGGCACGCAGCGCCCTGGGGCGCCCGTCGGCCCTGAAGGGCAGCGCTGGATCTCCCAGTCGATCACGCTCACGTCCGCGAGCCGCTCGCCGCAGACGCGGACCGCCCCGGGATCGCTCGGAACGCACGCCTGGGCTCCAGGAACGATGGCGCGCTTCGCGTCGTCGCAGTCGGCGCCCAGGACGTGGCGGCGGCCCGTATGCAGGCGAACCTTTCTCCCGTTGCAGCCGACCAGCGCGGAGAGCTCCCCGTACACGTTGACGCAGCGCGAGGACGGAACGCCGTCGCGATCTCCGTCGCCGTCCGGCTCCGGGCCGGACACGGTGCACGGGTTGCAGTCCTCGTCGTGATTGGCGGCAGACCTCCCGTTGCCGAGCGTCCCATCGCACCTCTCCAGGTTCCCTGGGTAGCGAAAGGGATCCCCGTCGTCGCAGTCGTCTCCACCGCACGCCAGCGAACGATGGCCGTCGCGATCTTGATCGCACGGGTCCGCTATGCCGGGGAGCACGGCCGGCGGCGTGGGGGGGTTGGAGTTGCCGGGCGCCGTGGGGGAGGGGTTGCTGGACTTGCCGGTCGCCGTGGGTGAGATGCTCGGCTTGGTGGTCGCCGTGGGCGCGCTCGGGGGAGCGGCGTGGGCGGGCTCCAGCCTCCCCACGAACTGGACACACTGCACCACGAGCAGCAGGGCGACGGCCCAGCGCAGGACCCTGACTCCCGTCTCGTTCTTCAAGGGCGACCTCCATGAAGACCGTACCCCGTATTCGACGGGAGGAGCGCCAGGAAGGAATGTCCTTCACAAAGAAAGCCCCGAGCAAGCGACGCCCGGGGCTCCCGTGGATGCTCTTTGTATCCGGTGTCCCTGGTCGGGGACCCGGCGCTCAGCGGGCGCAGGCGCCGGTGCTGGAGACCGAGACGCCCGCGCTCGCCGCGGCGCAGCTGTTGGAATAGGTCCTTCCGTCGCAGCCGCAGACCGGCTGGTAGAGCGTGATGCAGGCCTGGGGACGGGGGGCGCAGGTCCCGGGATGGTCGGCGGCTCCGCACTGGGCCGAGAGCGGGAAGGCGCAGTACTGGCCGGCGCCGCAGGGCCTGGCGCCGCGGGTGCCGCAGCTCTGGCCGGCAGGCGGGGTCGTCTTGTGAACGACGCGGAGATAGAACTCCTCGGCGGTGACGAAGGGACCGCAATCGACGGCGGGGACGGCGCACTTGGGGAGGGCCAGGCCGCCCGAGACCAGGATTCCCTGGCGGGTGCCAAGGGCGCTGCTGGCGGCCGAGAACTCCTCGGGGGTCGCCGGGACGCCCTCGATATCGACGCGGATGATGTTGTGGGAGTCGTTGGTGTTGAGCGTGTAGGCCGTGAGGCTCGGGCAGGGAGCCCGGACGCAGCGGACGCCGTTGTCCGCGGTACGGTAGAACGTGCCGGTCGCCTGGACCTCGCCAGCGCCTTCCCAGGCCTCGGTCAGCCGGAGCTTGCCAAGGCGGGTGCTGTTGAAGAGGGTCGAGCGCATGGTGGCGCGGACCAGCGCCGTGCCGCTCTCGAACCTGTTCTCGAAATCCGCCCTCTCGTCCGCGCTCAGGCCGAGGGGAGCAAAATCATAACTGGCGACGTAGCACTCGGCCGCATAGACACCATCCGCGCAGCGCGTGGTGGCCTGGTTCACTCGCTTGACAAACACGCCCCCGCAGAGAGGAGAGACGCAGCGCCGGTAGTCCCGGCGGGTCACCACGAAGTAGCCAGTGTTCCCGCTCGCGCTGAGGGCCTCCTCCGACTCCCCGGTCACCTCCTCGTCGATCCCCTCCTCCGTGGCCGTCACGTCGGCGGCGCACCCGGTGAGGGCGATGAGAGCAAAAATACCGGTGAAAGCGAAAAGACGGTTACGCATCTTGGAATGTCCTCCTGAGACGCGCCCTATGTAGCTCAATATCTTACCTCGTCAACCAGAATCGTACAGTGAGGGTTTCTCGGCATGACCGGGCGCGAGACGCGAGACGCGAGACGCGAGACGCTGGGCGCTCCACGGGAGGCAAAAGGCTTCTACAATGTCCGATCATGCCGGGCACCTCGAGGCGCGCGCTTCGCTCCATCCATCGTCTTTCTTTGGTCGCGCTCGCCGCCTCGGGGGCGCTCTCGCTCTCGGCCTGTGGGAGCGACGCTGGCCCGGGGCTGACCGGCGAGGACGGCGGCGCCCCGCAGGGCGAGGCAGGCCCCCCGCCCCTCGCCGACGGAGCCGCCCCGACCCCCGACGGAGCCGCTCCCCCGCCGGATCCATGCCAGGGGGCCCGCTACTCCGAGGCTCTGCCTCCCAACAGCGCCAGCCTGAGCGGCATCACCTATAGCTCGGCGAACGCGCAGACCTATGTGCTCTCGGTGCTGGAGCGCCGCTACCCGCTGGGCAAGGCCATCGTCACGGGCGGCCTGGCCAACACCTCGCTGGGCAACTGCATCGATCGCGTCCTGCGCGACCGCTCGACGGGGGACGCGGTGATCCGCCAGCTCTCGACCATCGTCCACGAGTGCGGCCATTTCTACGACCTCGCGGACCGGAGCGCCTCCTCGAGCACCTACCACGTGCGCCCCCCCGAGCTCACGTTCAAGTGCTCGCAGGGCGACGCGCAGGGGCGGGGTGGTGTGACCTTCGCTCGAAGCCGGATCACCAGGGACGCCCATGCCTCGAGGAGGCCGGCTTGCGGCGGACAGTCGCGCCCGGGCTGCGACACCTACGCCGACGTCTACCTGGACGGCAACCCGGACGACACCACCTTCCAGGGAGGCGATCAGGGCTTCAACTCCGTGCTCGAGGAGGCCACGCAGTATGTCAACTCGCTGGCGACCGCCTATGCCTTCGAGGATCGTTACCGAGGAACACGGGTGAGCGAGCGCGACGGTATCCTCACGTTCCAGTGGTATATCGAGCGCTACCTCAAGCTGGCAAAGGCCACATATCCGCAGGCCTACAAGCTCCTGACCGAGGATCCCTGCTGGCGCAAGGCCACGCTCACGGTGTGGGATCGAGGAGATTTCTACCTCGAACAGACGAGGGCCATGCAGAACCTCGGCATCGATGACGTCGCCATCAAGGCCCTCGTGGATACCCCCGAGCTCAAGGCCGAGATCGACGCCCTGCGCGCGCTCGAGTGCAAGTAGCCGGGGCCCTCAGCGGAGCGGGGCGCGGCGGAGGGAGGCCGCCAGGGCCTCCAGCATGACGCGCCTGACGTCGTCTCCCCGCACGACCAGGCGGAAGTGATCGAAGAGGAGCTTTACGCGGCGAAAGGCGCGCACCAGCCTCCCCCGCTCCAGATCGGGAGCGACCAGATACCGGGGGAGCACCGCCACGCCGGCCCCTGCCAGGACGCGCTGCCTTATCGCCTCGATGGTGCCGAAACGGCTCCGCCCGGCGAAGCGCAGCTCGGGGGCGCCGTCAGCCTCCATGAAATAGCGGTAGAGAGGGAGGGTGTCGTCGACGTCGATCAGGGTGTGGCTCAGCGCGTCCTCGGGGCCCTGGAGAGGGAGGTGCGAGAGGAGCCCAGGGGCGGCCACGAAGACGTAGTCCTCGCGGTGAAGGCGCAGGCCCGCCAGCTCCGGATCGCGCAGCGACGTGGAGGTGACCGCTGCGTCGAGCGCTCCGCTCCTCACGCGGTGGACCAGATCGTCGCCCGAGCCAAAGTAGAGGTGGAGCTCCAGCCATGGATGCTCCACCCTGAGCTCGTCGATCTGGGGCAGGAGCCAGCTGAGCCCAAGCTCGTGGCGGGTCCCCACGACCAGGCGAGTGGCGGGGAAGACCCCCCGCGTGTTGACGACGAAGCGGCACTCCGCCGCGGCGCCCAGCGTGCGCTCCGCCACGGGCAGCAGCAGCAGGCCCGCCTCGCTCAGACTCACCTTGCGCGTCGTGCGCTCGAAGAGCCGCTGGCCGAGCTCGTCTTCCAGCTGCTTTATCCGGTGACCGAAGGCCGCGGGGGTGAGCGCCACGGTCCTGGCCGCCGCGCGGAAATTGAGTGTCCTCGCCCCGGCGACGAAGCACCGCAGGGCGTCCATGGAAGGGAGCGGGCCTGGCTCGGGGGTCTTGCCCCGAGGCCCGAGGGGAGAGCCCATGACTTCATTGTATGAATCATCGATACGATTCTGAATAGATCGTTCATGTTTTCTTTTCTCTGTCTCGCGCTACACCGAGGAGAACTGGAGGTTGGACCCATGAAACGAGAAGTTCATCACGCCGCCCTGAGGGCCGCGGCGCGCCTCGCCCTCGCCAGCTTCGCCGTGGGCTGCGGAGGCGCCCTGGAAAAGCCTGGCGCCCCGGACGCGGCGCAGCCGAGCGCTCCCCCCGGACCGGCCGCCTCCACCGCGCCGCCCGGCGAC
>SXGT01519788.1_pt1 | contig 20495 bp, 17 predicted proteins | sample 3176221 | NCBI WGS metagenome assembly SXGT01 (sample SAMN11356862, study PRJNA531348) | freshwater metagenome | isolation source: freshwater sample F1-120 | place: China: Fuxian Lake, Yuxi | collected 2017-12-25
CCGCCGGGGGCACGGGGGCAGGTGCTGCCGGTGCCGCCGGCGGACCCGGGACGCTAGGCGGGGCCGCCCTCGCGAAGCACCCGGCGGGCCACCTTGCCCGATGCGAGGCGCGGCAGTTCGTCGCGCCACTCGATCACCGACGGCGCCGCGTAGGCGCCCAGGGCGTGGGCGACGGCGTGGCGGATCTCGTGCTCGGCGGCCTCGGTGGCGGCCCCCGCGGCCGGCACGATCACGGCGACCACCCGCAGCAGCCCCTGGGCGTCCGGGCGGCCCACCACGGCGACCTCGGCCACCGCCGGGTGCGCATGGATGACGCCCTCCACCTGAACCGGGCTGACGAACTTGGCATCGACCTTGAACAGATCGTCGGCCCGGCCGATGTGCCGGAAGACGCCGTCCTCCACCACCAGTATGTCGCTCATGCGCACCCATTCACCGTGCACCAGGTCGCGGGTGAGGTCCGCACGCCGCCAGTAGCCCGAGGTGTTGCTTGCGGAGCGGATCCACAGGCGACCCGGCGTCCCCGGGGGTACCGGGTCGCCGTTCCCGTCGCGCAGCGACACCTCGGCACCCGGCACCGGGTGCCCGAGGAGCCCGGGCAGGTCGTCACCGGGCCGGGTGGACAGCACGATGTTCGAGGTCTCCGAGCATCCGAAGCCCTCGAGCACGTCAAGGCCGGGGACCACCTCGCGCAGGCGGGCGAGCACGGGTGCCGGCAGCGTATCGCCGGATGACACCCCCAGCCGCACCGTGGCGATGGATGCGCGCTCGTCGGGGTGGCGCGTGAGGAACTCCGCCAGCTGTGCCCAGAAGGTGGGGACGCCCGAGAGCACGGTGACCCCGTGGTCGCGGCATGCGTGGATGACCGTGCGCACGTTGGGCCGGGTGTGCGTGTGCACCACATGGGCACCGCGGCCCAGCGGGCGGAAGAACCCGTTCCCGAAGCCGAGCGACGTGTAGCCCCGCGAGACCGCGTGGCAGGTGTCGCCCGCGGCGAGCCCGAGCACCTCCCGGGCGTATCCCTCCACCGACGCGTGCATGTCGCGGTGCGCGTGCATGGCCCCCTTGGGGGTGCCCGTGGATCCGGATGAGTACACGATGTAGGCGAGGTCGTCGGGGTGCACCGGGGTGACGGGCACGGGTGCGGCTCGGTCGAGCGCCTCGGGGTGCAGCACGCGCCATGGGCCGCCCGGCACCTCGTCATCGGCGATCACGATCGCCACGGCCGCGTCCTCCAGCACGCCGGCCATGAGGTCGGGGGCCATGGCGGGGTCGAGGGGGATGGCCACCCCGCTGCCCGCGGCGATGCCGAGCACCGCCTGCACCCACCGGCGCCCGTCACGGTTGACCACCGCCACGTGCTGGCCGCGGCGCATGCCCGCGGCCCGCAGCGCGCCGGCCGCGCGGCGCATGGCCAGCGAAAGGTCGTCGAACGTCCAGATGCCGTGCTCGTCACTGACGGCGCGATCCGCACCGCGCCCACCGCGCCGATGCCGCTCGACGAGGAGGTCGACAAGGTTCCCGGTGGCGCTCACGACCTGATCCGTGGTGACCGGGGCCGGTGCGTCCGGCATCCCCCCCGCGGCCGCATCACCGCGCGCCGAGGCGGGGGGCGCCACCGGGGGTGGTGGTTCCATCACCTCCGCCAGGGCATTCAGCGCCTCCGGGGGGACACGGTTCGGCAGCACCAGCACGGCGTCCGTGGCGCCGGCCGCGGCGAAGCGCGCCAGCTCGGCGGCGATCTGCTCAGGCGCGGCGGCCAGCCCGTGGCTGGGGAGCCACTTGAGGAATGAACGGGGCGTGCTGCCCAGCGCCTCGGCCTCGGGGGCGATCCACTCGAGTGCCTCGTCCTCGTGGCGGATCGGCAGGGCGTAGATGTACACGGCGACGCGAAGGGGATCGGCGATGCCCGCCTCGTCGCGCGCCGTCTGGGCGATGGCGACGCGGGCCCGCAGGTCGTCGGGCGCGAGGAAGGCGGCGAACAGCCCGTCGGCCCGTGCCCCGGCGACCTGCAGCAGGCGCCGCCGGTGCGCGGCCATCAGGATCGGTGGCCGGGGCGCCGAGATGACCGGCGGGTTGCACGGGGCGTCGTGGATCCGGCCCTCGAGTGTGGCCCCGTCGGGCGCTGCCCACATGGCCTCGACCACATCGAGTACCTGCACCATGCCGTCCGCGCGCGCGCGCGGCGCGGGGAATGGGTAGCCGTATGCCCGGTGCTCGCCCTCATCGGAGCCCGTGCCGAGGCCCAGTACGAGGCGGCCACCGGAAATGACGTCGATGACCGATGCCATCTTGGCCGCCAGGGCCGCCGGCCGGTACGACGCCGACATGACCGCCGTGCCCAGCGTGATGCGGTCAGTGACGGCCGCGACGGCGGCCAGCCCGGTGAACAGATCGACGGCGGAATCCCGGTGCAGGCGCCCCGGGGTCCACAGGTGGTCGTTCAGCCAGACCGAGTCGAAGCCGAGCGCCTCGGCCTGAATGGCGGCGTCACGCAGGTCCGGCCAAGTGGAGGCGTACTGCGGAAGCCGGACCCCGACCCTCAGGCCAGGGTCCCCCACGGGGGTCATCCCCCGAGGACGAGCACCACGTCGACGTCGGGCTGCACCGTGACGGCGGCCGACTCGATGCCGCTGCCCGCCGTGAGGGCCTCCTGGGTCTGCGCCCCGAGATCGGCCGCCACCTGCTCGGCCGCGGCCTCCTCGCCGGTGCGGTAGTAGGCGATGGTGGTCGCCTGCGTCTCGGGTGCATCGCCCTTGCCCACGTTCATGTAGCCGATCGACTCGGCCTGCGCCTGGGTCTTGGCGGCCAACCCGCTGGTCTCGGTCCCGTTGAGCACGACCAGGTTGATCTGGTCACGTGCGGGTGCGCCCGTCACGGTGGACCCCGTGGTCCCGGTGGTGTCCGTCGTCCCGGTGGTGTCCGTGGTCGCGGTGGTGCCCGTGGTCGCGGTGGTGTCGGTCGCCGGCACCGTGGCCGTCGTCTGTACCGCATCCGCCACCACGGGAAGGAGCACTCCGCCGCCGTCGCCCCGGGCGAACCACCCAACGACGAAGCCGATGACGATGCATGCGACCGCGAGCAGCACCGGTCGTGCCCACTGGTTCGCGCCGCCTCGGGAGGATCCGGTACCCATCGTGCAACCACTGTAGCGGCCCCGGTCGGTGGAATGCCGTGCGCGGCCGTGCGCGAGGCCCCTGATACCGGACGGTGCTATGGTCCACGCCGGTTCACGGGCCGTCCGGCGCCTCGTGCGAGCACCCCGCCGATCGCTCCTGAACCCTTCGGTCCGCATCGGCCCATCGGGGCCTGCCGCGCATGTCACTGGCCATGCGCTGAGAGGTGCGAGATGGCATGAGGACGCCTACAGAGACGATGGAGACGCTGGCTTGTGCCGAGCGCCTGGAGGCCGCGCTGGCCGACCCGGCCGCGTGGTGGCCCGGTGTGGTGCTGCGCGAGCACCAGATCGAGGCCCTCGACGAACTCGCCGTCCGGTTGCGCCAAGGCGCGTCGCGCACCTGGGTGGACGCTCCCACGGGCTCCGGCAAGACCATCACGTTCTGTGCCCTCGCCGCTGCCCTCGACGGCTCGGCCGTCATCCTCGTCCCCCGGCGCAACCTCGCCGAGCAGACCGCGTTGGCGCTCACCACATTCTTCCCCGGCGTGCCCTTCACGGTGGACGGCGTCGGCTCCATCGGCCGCCCCGGCGTGGCCATCTGCACCTATCAGGCGGCGCTGCGGAATCAGGACACGGCCGACTGGGATTCCGTGACGCTGCTGATCTGTGACGAGGCCCATACGACCCTCGGAGCCCAGACCCGAAGGATGGTGGACCGCGCGGCGGACGCGGTGCTCGTGGGCTTCACCGCCACCCCGGCCACCACCACGGGGCACGTTGAGCAGGTGTTCGGGCCGGTCGCGGCGACCCTTGATCGCCAGTCCGCGATTGACCGCGGGATCCTGTGCCCCCTGCGCTCGCTGCGCGTGGAGCGCGCCGTTGATCTGTCCGACGTTACGCGCGTGCGCGGTGACTTCGATCAGGCCAGTCTGGGACGTGCCCTCGACCGGGCTCTCTGGCACCGCGCCTGCGCGGATGTGTGGGCCGAGCACTTCATGCCCCTCGATCTCGCCGGGGTGGCGTACACCGCCACCGTGGCGCAGGCCCAGGGCCTGGCCGACGAGCTGACCGAGCGGGGCGTGAAGGCCGCCGCGGTGTCGGGCCAGACGCAGGCCCGCGTCCTGCAGCGGATCCTCGCGGATTTCGGTGCCGGCCGGATCGACGTGCTGTGCAACGCCGACCTCCTCACCGAGGGCTGGGACGAGACGCGGGCATCCGTGGTCATGCACCTTGCGCCCACCACCAGTGAGCGCGTGTTCGTGCAACGTCTGGGACGCGTCATGCGCCCCGCGTCCGGCAAGGAGGCCGTGTCGGTGGAGTTCCTGCCGGCGGGCGATCCGATGGGCGTGCAGACCAGCCACGACCTGTTCGGGATGGGGTGGTACAAGCCACTTGGGCGCGTGGCCGGACCGCCCGAGGGGGGCGAGCGCGGAAAGCTCGCGCGCGCGGCCGAGATCCTCGCCCAGCAGGATGGTGGCAAGGCCAGCCTGGTCAACCCGGGCGCCGCACCATCCACCCTGGTCGCCGGCTTCCGGGACGGGGGTTGGCGCGACGCCGATCCTGCCGCGATCCCCGTGGGCGTCATGGAGGAATGGGTCGAGGCCGCCGGTCGCGACACCGACGGGGAGGAGGTCGCCGAGCGCCTGGCCGAGGGCATCAACCCGCTTGGTGCACACGCGTGGTGGGCGCTGTCGGGGGTCGTGGCGCGCAAGGCCGACAGCGGTGATGAACAGCCGCTCTGGCGCGCATGGGCGCTGGCCCTGCTCGTGCAGCCCGATGTGCGTACGGCGCTGCCCGCCGATGCGCCGCGCGCGGTCCTCGACCGCCTGCGCATGAGCGCCCGGGAGCGGGTCCGCGCCCTGTGGTTCCACGCCGATCAGGCCGGCCGGTGGGACAACGTGGCCGCGCTCGAGCAGCAGGGGCGCTCCGCCGAGCGCCGTCGTCGTTGGTCGGCGCTCGACAGCGCATCGTCATGGGCCCCCGCGTGGGCCTGGGAGGTGTCGCGTGGGCTGGCCGATGCCAGCCGGCCGGGCCGCAACCAGGAGGTCCACCGCATCGCGAAGTGGGAGTCGCAGCACCTCATCGAGAATGGTGGTGAGGTGGGGCTCATCGGTGTGTGGCTCCGTGCGGTCGGGGCCCCCGCCCCCGATCCGGTGGCGCCGCCCGAGGACGGATCGCCGCTCAAGGTGGGGCAGGCCGGGCGCGTGGTTCTGGCCCTCGGCCCCGGTGACGTGCCGATGAAGAGCGAGGACATCCGCGTGGCCAGCCGGGCAGCCGGCACCTGCGGCGGCTGGGGCGCGTTGCGCGGTGCGCTCGACGCCATCGACTGGACGGCCCCTGAGGGCCGACGTGCCCTGCGGGCGGCGGTGGGCACGCGCAATGCCCGGGCGCTGCAGAGTGCCCGGATCTGGAACCAGCTGCGCCCGAAGGCCCCCCGCCTCCCGACGGCGGAGGACATCGGAATCGGTGCCGCCGCGTCCGGGGATGGCACCCCCACCCGCCGCCGCCGCCGCCGAAGACGGATGTCGACCGCCGAGGTGGCGGGCAATGGCACCGCGCCCGAGGCGACCGCCGACGGCGACGAGGCCCCGGATGGCCAGGCCGATCCGGGTGGCGACGAGGCAACGTCGGATGGTGCGGCTCCTCGCAAGCGCCGTCGCCGCCGCCGGCGGCGCACGGCCGGTACCGCGGCCGGGTCGGCCACGGACGCCGGTGACGGTGCGTCGGACACCCCATCGGCGGCACCTCCCGCGGAATGACCGCGGCCGGTCCTCGCGGGGCGGCGTCGGTGGCCGACGGCCAGTGGGCGACGGTGCGGCAGATTGCGGGCGAGATCGAACGGCTGGAGGCGCTCGATCGGGGGGAGGGGCTCGACGAGGACGGCCGTGCCGTGCTGGCGCGCCTGAGGATCCGGGCCGGCCGGGCGAGCAGCCGTGCCGTGCTGGCCGACGACGTCGCCGACCGCATTGACCGGGCCACGCGCACCCGTGATCGCGGGGGCGGTGCCACCGGAACGTGATGCGGCGTTCTTCAAGTCCTCTTAACGCGCCTTACCGTGTTCTTCACACGGGCTGCCTAGGGTGCCCTGCGTGCACGATGCCCACATGACTGACCCCCTCCCCCCGCCCGGTCGCAGACCCGGGCCGCGGGGCGGCCTGCCGCCGCTCTCGCCCCGCCCGCGGCGCGCGCAGGGTGGGCTGCCGCCCCTGCGGCCCACGGGGAATGCGCCTGCGGAGCCGGTCACGACGGCGCACAGTGCGCCTCCGCCACCCTCCGGCCGCACGGCCAGTGCCGGGCGCGCACCCCGGCCGCACCGCGACCGGGGAGTCCGGGGCGGACGCCTGGCAACGATCGCGATCGCGCTGGTCGCCGGTGCCGTTGCGGGTGGCGCGACCCCCTACATGCTCGACGACGCTCCGGCGCCGGCCGGGCCGCCGCCGGCCGCCACCGCGTCCGCGGAGGTCACGGGCACGCAGTCGCTCCAGGACGCCATCGCCGCGGTTGACGGCGCCGTCGTCCAGGTGCGCACGGCGACGGGTCTCGGCAGCGGGGTCGTCACGGAGCCCCGGGGGCTCATCATCACCAATGAGCACGTGGCCGGCGCCCGCGGCGACGAGGTGATGGTGATCACGGCGGACAACCGCAGGGTCCCGGCCACGGTCGTGGCCTCGGACGCGCGTTACGACCTGGCCGTGCTGAAGCCCCAGGGGTCGGTCGGCACGGGGGTGCAGATCGCCTCCGAACCCGACGCCGCACTGCGTCCCGGGGACCAGGTGTTCGCCATCGGCAGTCCGTTCGGCCTGCAGGGAACCGTGACGGTCGGCGTGGTGAGTGCGGTCAGCCGCGAGGGCGATGCCGGCATCCCGATGATCCAGACCGACGCCCCCATCAACCCCGGCAACTCCGGAGGCGGCCTGTTCGACCTGCGCGGTCGCCTCGTGGGAGTGCCGACATCCATCAACTCGCCGGTGCCGGGCAACGTCGGCATCGGCTTCGCGGTGACCAGTGAGTACGTGCGCCGCATCCTGGCGACCGTGACGTGATCGGAGGACGTATGGAACGTGGTAACGCTGAGGGGGCCGGGACCGACCCCGACCCCGGTGCCGACCCCGGTGACCCCGGTGTGGGGTACTTAACCGAACCGCGTGCACCGCGTGACCGTGACGCCCCCCAACTCCATGGGGGGTCCGACGTCAACCCCGGTGACCGTCACGTTGGGGGTGCCAGTCACCTCCGGGGTGCCGGGGCCGCCCCGGCGGCGGCACCGCGGGACCGGTTGGAGGCAGTGCTGTACGAGCTGCGGCGCGTGATCGTCGGGCAGGATGAACTGCTCGACCGAATCCTTGTGGCGTTGCTCGCCCGGGGTCATGTGCTGCTGGAGGGGGTGCCCGGGCTCGCGAAGACGCTCACGCTCGAGACGGTCGCGACGGTGTCGGGCGGGCGCTTCCGGCGCATCCAGTTCACGCCCGACCTGGTGCCGAGCGACGTCGTGGGTGGCCAGGTGCTCGATCGCTCAGGTGACTTCACCACGCGTCTGGGCCCGGTGTTCGCCAACTTCGTGCTGGCCGATGAGATCAACCGGGCGCCGGCGCAGGTGCAGTCGGCGCTGCTCGAGGTGATGGCGGAGGGCCATGCCTCGATCGCCGGTGAGACGCATCCCGTGGACCGCCCGTTCTTCGTGCTGGCCACTCAGAACCCCATCGAGAGCGAGGGGGTGTACGCCCTGCCCGAGGCGCAGCTCGACCGGTTCATCTTCAAGCTGGTGGTCGGCTATCCGAGCGTCGCCGATGAGGAGGAGATCGTGCGCCGGATGGCGTCCGACCCGCCGGAGCCGCGGTGTCTGCTCGATCCCGCCGAGATCGTCGCCCTGCAGCAGATGGCGGACGATGTGTTCGTGGACCACCGGGTGCGCTCGTATGCGGTGCGACTTGTGACCGCAACGCGCGATCCCGGCGACGCGGGACTGCCCGAGCTCGCCCCGTATCTGGAGATCGGCGGCTCGCCACGTGCGTCCTTGTCGCTCATCCGCGGCGCCCGCGCATTGGCGGTGATGCGCGGGCGTTCGTATGTCCTGCCCGAGGATGTCGCTGCCCTCTTCCACGATGCGTTGCGCCACCGCGTGGTGCTGTCTTATGAGGCGCTGGCCGCCGAGGTACGGCCCGATCAGGTGCTCGATTCGATCATCGCCGCGATCCCGCAGCCGAAGGTCGAGATCGGTGGCGGTCGCGTCGTCGCCTGACCCGCCGGCGTCGGCGGCCGGCAGCCGCAGCGCCGCGGCGCTGCTGCGCCGCGTCGAGGTGCTGGTGGGCCGTCGGCTTGACGGTCTGATGCAGGGCGAGCGCCGCGGGCGCCGACCCGGGCCCGGCGGCGATGCATCGCTTACGCGCGCCTATGAACCGGGCGATGATGTGCGGTGGATTGACTGGCCGCTCACCGCGCGCGGCGGCGGGCCCATGGTGCGGGTGCCCGAACTCGAACCGGTGCTCACCACCTGGGCCCTGGTCGACATGTCCCCATCGATGGCGTTCGGAACCCACGGCAGCACCAAGCTCGCGCAGGCCCGGGAGGTCGTGGCCGCCCTTGGCGTCGTGCTGCGCCGACGTGGTGACCGGCTGGGGCTGGCCGTGACCACCGACGGCGACCTCGACCTCATCCATGCGCCCCGCGGCGATCGCCGCGGGCTCATCAACGCGGTGGCGGCGGTTGATTCGGTGGTGCCGTCCGGTGAGGGGCGCACCGACCTCACGCGGGCCGTGGGGCTGGTGGGCCGCGTGGCGCGCCACCGGGGCATGGTGGTGCTGATCAGTGACATGCCGTGGGCCGAGGGGCTTGAGCGCGCCATCGGTGGTCTCGGGCGTCGGCACGACGTGGTCGTCGTGGAGATCCGGGATCGGCGCGAGCGGGAGATCCCGCCCGTGGGCGTGATCCCGCTGCGTGATGTCGAGACGGGTCGCACGCTGCTGGTGGACACCTCCGACCCCAGGTTCCAGGAGCGTGTCGCCGCCGCCGTCGATGCCGCCGCGCGCCGGCGCCACGCGATGATCACCCGCACGGGTGCGCGGTACGTCGTGATGGAGCCGGAGCGCGACTGGTTGCTTGACCTCGCGCGCGCGCTCGGCACGGTGCGCGCGCTGAGGCGGGCATCATGAGCTTCGCGAGCCCGTGGGCCCTTCTGCTGCTGGGGCCCGGCGCCGCCGGGGTCATGTGGTGGATGTGGCGCGGGCGCCGCCGCCACCGCGCCGCCGCCGTTCCATTCGCCGACCTCGACCTGGTGGCCCTTGCCGCGCCGCCGCGCCGGTGGACCCGCCGACTGCCCGGCGCACTGCTCGTGCTCGCCCTGATCGGGTTCACCGTCGCCCTGGCGCGCCCCGAGGCGGTCATCTCGGTGCCGCGCGAGGAGGGCACCATCATGCTGGCCGTGGACGTCTCCGGCTCGATGGCCGCGGACGATGTGTCGCCCTACCGGCTGCGTGCCGCGCAGGATGCCGCGAAGGCGTTCGCCGATCAGGTGCCGCGCCAGTTCCAGGTGGGGCTGGTGGCGTTCAACGGGCAGGCGGACGTTCTGCTGCCGCCGTCCACCGACCGGGAAGCCCTGAAGCGCGCGCTTGACACCCTCGTGGCGGATGGCGCCACCGCGTCGGGCGAGGCGATCATGTCGGCGGTCGAGGCCATCCGGTCAACCCCGTCCGGGGCCCCGGCCCTGCGCAGTGCGCGCATCCTGCTGCTGTCGGATGGCGCCAACACCGTGGGCACGATGCCCGAGGACGCGGCCCAGCAGGCCAAGGACGCCGGTGTGCCCGTGTACACGGTGGCCCTCGGTACCGCCGGGGGCGTGCTGCCCGATGGCCGTGCCGTGCCGCCCGACCCCGTCTCGCTGGCGGCGGTTGCCGAGATCACTGGCGGGGCGGCGTTCGAGAGCGGAGACGCCGAGTCCGTGCGCACGGTCTATGAGGACCTCGGCACGTTCATCGGCACCCGGCAGGTGATGGGGGAGATCACCGCCTGGCCCGTGGGGCTGGCGGCGCTGCTCTTGGTGCTGGCGGGCGCGGCCGCGTGGCGCGTGGGACCGCGGCTGTGATGTTCCTGTCGCCCATGTGGCTGTGGGGCCTGCTCGCGGTTCCCGTGCTCGTGGTGCTCGCCGTCGTCTGGGAGCGCCAACGCGCCACGGTGGCCCGTGCCTTCGCCGACCCCCGGGTGATGGCCATCGGATCGGACGCGCGTGCACGCGCCTACCGGCGCATCGCGCTGGGCCTGGCGATCATTGCGGCCGCGATGGGACCGATCGCGCTGGCCCGTCCGGCGATGGACAGCACCGAGGAGCGGCGCCAGGGGGCGGTGGTCCTGGCCATCGACACGTCCGAGAGCATGCGGAAGACGGACCTGCCGCCGAGCCGCCTTGATGCGGCCCGGGAGGCCGCGGGTACGTTCCTCGACGCCGCGCCGGATGAGGTGCGGGTCGGGCTGGTGACCTTCAACGACCGGGCTGTGGTGCGCGTGGCGCCCACTCCCGACCGGGCGGCGGTACGCGCGGCCCTCGCCGCCATGGAGGTGCGCGAAGGCACGGCCCTGGGGTCAGCCGTGGTGACGGGCCTGGGGTCGCTCGCGGGTGCCGGCGTGCTCGACCCGCTGCCGGCAACGCCCCGGCAGTCGGCGGGGCGCCTGCTCCTGCTGAGCGACGGTGCGGGGAATGTCGGCGTCACACCTGAGGAGGCCACCCAGCGCGCCCGTGACATGCGCGTTCCGCTCTACACGGTGATGCTGGGCGATGACCCCGGACGCCCCGACCGCCCTGCGCCCGCGGTGACGTTGGCGTCCATGGCCACCCAGACCGGTGGCGTGTTCACCCAGACCACATCCACCGACGACCTCGTGCGCATCTTCGAGGACCTCGGCGGTGCGCTGACCCAGGCGCCGACGGTACGGCAGCTCACCGTTCTGGCGCCGCTCCTCGCCCTCCTGTGCCTGGCGGGCGCGGGTGGGCTGATCCTGATGGCGCGCAGGCGCCCGGTCGCCCTGGGGCCGGGCGCGGGCCCGGGGGCCGCGCTGCGCCGGGGCTAGGTGCTGTCGGCTTGGGCGATGTCCGCGAAGATCTGCTCCTCGCGCTCCCGGCGCGGGTAGAAGGCGAGGACGATGAGCATCCCGAGCACCGTCGCCAGGAGGGCGATGGCGATGGCCGCCGTCTTGCCATGCGTGAAGGCTTCCTGGGCCCCGCGCATGAGCTCCGCGGCATCGGCCCCGGGGATGTCGCGGGCGACGGCCTCGGCGCCGCCGAACGACGCCGAGATCTCCGTGGCTGCCTGCCGTGACAGCGCGTCGGCCTGGGCGGGGGGAAGGTGGGTGAAGGCCTTCGTGAAGAAGTCGGCGTACGCGAAGGTGAGCAGCGCCCCGAGCAGGGCCTGGAAGACGGCGCCGCCCATGTCCTTGGTGAGGTCGGCCGCGGCCGACGCCATCCCGGCCCGTGAGGACCGCACCGAGTCGCTCAGCGCCCGGCTGGACGGGGCGGCTGCCAGCCCCACCCCGAGGCCCATGAACGCGTACGCGAACGGCACCCAGAAGGTTGCGGCCCCGGGATGCCAGAGGGCGAGCATCAGGGCAAAGCCGATGCTGATGACGAAGAGCCCGAGGACGAGGGTGAACTTCGTGCCCAGGCGGTTCATCGTGCGGTTTGTGACCGGCACCATCGCCACCATGAGGATGGGCATGGGCAGCGTCATCAGCACTGCCTCGAGGGGTGAGCGCCCCAGCACGTCCTGCGTGAATGACTGTCCGATGAACAGCGCGCCCACGAGGGCGCCGAACGCCGCGAAGCCCCCGGCGAACGCCGCCCAGAACGTGGGCACGCGCGCCGCACGCAGGTCGAAGATCGGGGTATCGGTGCGCAGTTCGCGCCAGGCGAAGAGGGCCCCGGTGACGAGGGCGATGCCGAAGAGGGCCAGCACCGTCGGGGTGATTCCCTGCGGCGACAGGACGATCGCCACGACGAGTGAGCTCATCATGACCACCGAGAGCGCCCCGCCCGGATGATCGACGGTATCCGCGTGCTCGCCCGCGGCCTTCGGGATGACGAACCAGGCGAGCACGCCGACGGCGATGCTGAAGGGAACGGTGATCAGGAACACCGCACCCCACCAGAGCTGCTCGAGCAGCACGCCCCCGGCGATGGGACCCAGGGCAGTGGCGCCGCAGCCCACGCCGGCCCACAGCGCCACCGCCCGGGTCATCGCCTTCCCGCCGAACAGTTGCCGGATGAGTGAGAGCGTGGTGGGGTAGAGCATGCCGCCGGCGATACCGGTGAGGATCTGGGCACCGATCAGCAGCGACGGGCTTCCCGCCCAGGCCGACAGGATCGAAAACGGCACCGAGAGCGCGGCGCCGAGGATGAGCATGCGCTTGCGCCCGTAGCGGTCACCGACGGCGCCGAGGTACACCACCGTGGCGGCGATGCCCACCTGGTAGGCGTCGGTGATGAACGTGAGCTGCTCATTGCTCGCATCCAGGGCCCGCCCGATGTCGGGCAGCGCCACGTTCGAGATGGCGGTGTTGATGTTGGCCACCGCCGCCCCGAGCACCAGCACCAGCAGCACGAGGCCGCTGCGCGCGGGCTGCCGGTCCGCGGCCGCGCTGCTCATGGGCGGGGTGGACGCGCCATCCGTCCGAATAGTCGCAGACCGGCCGGGGGTGGGGGAGTAGGGTCGCCCCGTGCCCCGCCTCACGCGCCTCATCCCCCAGCGGATCAAGGGCCTGCACATCGATCCGATGGCCTGGCGCCGCATGGATCGCGCCGCCCTGCGGCAGCTCCTCAAGCGGGTGGTCACCTACGCGGTCCTCCTGCTCATCGTGGCCTGCATCCTCAAGTTGGTGCCGCGCATCTGGAAGGACGTCGCGGATGGCGACCCCCTGCTCGTCGCGCTGGCCGTGCCGTTCGAGGTGCTGTCCGTGGGGGGGTACGTCCTGCTCTTCTGGGCCGTCTACGGCGCGGCGGCACGCATGTCCACCCTGGGAGCCGACGCCCCGGCACGGCCGCTGTCGCTGGGGGAGAGCATGCAGTTGACCACCTCCCGTTTAGCCTTGGGCGACACCCTTCCGGGGGGCGGTGCCACCGGGTTCGCCGTCCAGTTCTGGGCCCTGGCCCGCGCCGGGTTCACGGCCGCGCAGATCTCGCGCACGACCACTGCGTTCCTGGTGCTGTCCAACACGGTGATGATCGTGATGATCATGGTCCTGGGCGTACTCCTGGGCGCGGGTCTCGTCCCCGGTGACCTGCACGGGGCGATCACGTGGGTACCCGCGGCCATCGCCCTGGGGGTCGTGCTGGCCATCCTCGTCTTCGCACGCCGGGGACGCGCCTTCGTCCCGCCCGACCCCGGTGCGCGTCCGTCGCTGACGGGGCGCTTCGCCCGGCCCCGCCAGCTGCTGCGCGATGTCAGCGACCGGCTGCCCCCCGGTGCCTACGACGCCCTGCGCCTCCTCCGGCGCCCCGCCGCCATCGGCGGCATGGTGTCCAACCCGGGCCTCGACTTCGTGGCCTTCTACCTCGGCATCGCGGCGGTCACCGAGCCCATTGCCCTCCCCGTGATGCTGATGGCCTACTTCATCGGGCAGGTGGGCTCGCTGGTGCCCCTGCCCGGTGGAATCGGTGGCGTGCAGGGCCTTGCCATCGGCGTGCTGGTGGCCGGTGGGATGGACGCCCACTACGCAACCGCAGGCGTGCTGGTGTGGACCGGCGTGGCGTTGGGCACCCAGATCGTGTGGGGCATGTGGCAGTACTGGCGCCTGAGGAAGTCGATCCACGGCTGGCAGGCCGAGGACGCCGCCGCAACCCCGGATACGCCGGTGCCCGGCACCTGACCCGCGCGACCTCCCCGCCCCCCGGTGCCCGGCAGCGAAGGAACTCAAGGGCCCGTGCCCCCGGGAACCCGTGGCGTCACGCCCCCCCCCGGTGCCGGGCACGGACCACACCCCGGGCATCGGGACGGGGGTGAGCCCGACCGGCGGAGGTGCCTGGCACCGGGGGGCGGGGATCGGGGCTATGGCACGGGTGAGGTGCCGCGGCCCGGGCGAGGCGGCAGGTTCAGCGGGCGGGGGCGCTTCCCGGCCGCGGGGCCCGAAGGGGCGGCGCTGCCAGCGCGATGATGGCGCCCAGCAGCAGAACGGCCGCGCCGGTGAGTACGGCCCGGTTGAGGCCGTCCACGTAGGCCTGACCCGTTGCGTAGGAGCCGCTCGCGGTGAAGATGGCGGTCATCACGGCGATGCCGAGGGCCCCTCCGACCTCCCTCACCGTGTTGTTGGAGCCGGACGCCTTCCCGACCTCGACCAGCGGGACCGACATCACGAGCAGGTTTGCCACGGGGGCGAAGACCAGCGACATGCCGAAGCCGGCGAGCAGGAAGCCCCCGACGAGCCCCCAGTAGGTGATGGTGGGCTCGGTGATGAGCCCCAGCCACAGGAATGCCCCGGACATCATGGCGAGGCCCGTCACCATGAAGGGGCGGGGGCCGATGCGGTCGCTCATTGCGCCGGCGAGGGGCGCGATGAACATGGGCATGATGGTCCAGGGCAGCACCTTCGCACCGGCCATCAGCGGGCTGTCCCCCTGCACGGTCTGGAGGAACTGGGCGAGGAAGAACACCGCCCCGAAGAGGCCGAAGTACAGGCAGACGGACGCCGCGTTGGCGACGTTGACACCCCGGTTGCGGAACAGGCTCATGGGCAGCATCGGGTTGGTGGTGCGCGACTCCCACCAGATGAACAGCGCCTGCATGATCGCTCCGCCGATCAGGGCGGTGAGGATCTGTACCGATCCCCAACCCACCTCGTTCCCGCGCACGATGCCGTAGACGATCCCGAGCACGCTGAGGCCCATCAGCACCACCCCCGGGATGTCGATGCCGGTATCGGGCCCGTGCGACTCGCGCAGCGCCAGCATGGCGACGCCGGCGCCGATCAGTCCGATCGGCACGTTGACCCAGAAGATCCACTGCCACGACAGGGCATCCACGATGCCCCCTCCCACCACCGGGCCCGCGGCCACGGCCAGTCCGCTGATGCCCGACCACAGGCCGATAGCCAGCCCGCGCTTGCCGGGGGGGAAGGCATCGGCCAGCAGCGTGAGTGACAGCGGCAGCACCGGGGCGGCGCCCAGGCCCTGTACGGCCCTGAAGAAGATGAGCCAGGCCGCGTCGGGGGCGAGCGCGCACCCCATGGAGGCCAGGCCGAAGACGGCGAGCCCGATGGCGAACACCCGGCGCCGACCGAACCGGTCACCCAGGGCAGCGCCCGTGAGCAGCAGGGCGGCAAAGGCCAGGGTGTAGGCATTGATGACCCACCCGAGTTGGGTGACCGAGACCCCGAGGTCGACCCGCATGACCGGAAGCGCCGTGGTGACGACGAGGTTGTCGAGCACCACCATGAAGACGCCGATCCCGGCGACCCCGAGGGTCAGGGCCCGGGTGCGCGAGGAGCGGGGCACGGGCCCTGCGGACGGGCGGGGAGCCGGCATGCGGCCCACGCTAGCCCGCCGGCCGGGACGGGCGACGGGGAAACGGGCGATCCCCGGCGAATCCGGGAGGACCCCTGCCTATGCTTGCGATCGGACACCACCACAAGGAGACCCATATGGCAGACGGCGCGGAGATCAGCCTGAAGGAGAACGGCCCGATTCTGGTGAGCGGCGAGTTCACCCTGGCGGGCGAGGACGGCGAGCCGCTCACCGACCTGAACCCGATCGTCGCCCTGTGCCGGTGCGGGCTCAGCGCGAACAAGCCGTTCTGCGACGGCAGCCACTCCACGCAGGGCTGGACGTCGGAGTAGGACCGCGGGGTGCGGGGTGCCCCGGGATGCCCGGGCACCCCGCACCGGCGCATCCGATGGGCCGGGACACCCGACGGCAGCCCCCGGGGGGCGATTCCGGGCCACCCTGATCACTCCCCCGCTCCATGCCGGTCCGGCCACGACCGGGCGATGACCGGCTAGGTTAGGCGCATGCCTGAACGCCGCCGCTTCGGATCCACCGACCTGATGGTCTCCCCGATGTGCCTCGGCACGAACGTCTTCGGATGGACGTGCGACGAGGAGACCTCCTTCTCCGTGCTCGACGCCTACGTCGCCGCCGGCGGGAACTGCCTCGACAGCGCCACCGTGTACTCCGCATGGGTGCCCGGGAACCACGGGGGAGAGTCGGAGGCCATCATCGGACGCTGGCTCGCGTCGCGCGGCCGCCCCGACGACCTCGTCATCGCCACCAAGGTTGGTTACCCGGCCGACCCGCACATGCGCGCGGGTCTCGACCGCGAGAACGTGCGGGTGGGCATCGAGGGGTCGCTCGCGCGTCTGGGTGTGGACCACATCGACCTGTACTACGCCCACAAGGACGATGAGTCCATCCCCCTCGAGGAGGCCCTGCGCAACCTCGACGAGTTGAAGGGCGAGGGGCTCGTGGACTACCTCGCCGCCTCCAACTACACGCCGGGGCGCTTCGCCGAGGCCCTCGCGGTGGCGGAGGACCACGACCTCACCCGCTTCCAGGGCTTCCAGCCCCACTTCAACCTGCTCGAGCGTGCGGAGTACCAGGGTGACGGCGAGGAGATCTGCGTACGCGAGCACATCGGCGTGACGCCCTACTTCGCGCTGGCCCGCGGGTTCCTCACGGGCAAGTATCGCCCGGGCCAGGACGTGCCGGCCACGCCGCGCGCCGGCGGGATCTCGCAGGCGTATCTCAACGACCGCGGCTGGGGGATGCTGGCCGTGCTCGACGAGGTGGCCGCGGCCCACGGCGCCACGCCGGGCCAGGTGGCCCTCGCGTGGGTCATGAGGTACCCGGGCGTGGTGGGCCCGATCGCGAGCGCGACCTCCACCGGCCACGTGGCCGAGATGATGGGGGCCATCGCCCTGGAGCTGACCGACGAGGAGTTCGCGCGTCTGGACACCGCCGGCAGGTGACCGCACCCGCTGCGGGCGCACCGCTTGCGGTGCAGGTCTGGAGCGACTACATCTGCCCGTTCTGCCACGTCGCGCGTGAGCGCATGGCGTACCTCGAGCGTGAGTACGCCGCGCAGGTGGAGTGGTTCCCGTTCGACCTGCACCCCGAGTACCCGGACGACGGCCTGCGCCGGGCCACTCTGGAGACCCTCTACGGCGGGCCGGGCTTCGACGATCCGGTGCGCGAGATGGCCACCACCGCGGGGCTGCCGTACAACCCGCACCCCGACATTGTGCCGCGCAGCCGCCGCGCACTGGAGCTGACCGAGTGGTCGCGCGCGCGGGGAGACGGGTCGCACCACGGGCTCCACACGGCGATCATGGACGCCTGCTGGCGCGACGGCCGCGACATCACGTCCTGGGATGTGCTGGCCGACGTGGCGCGCGCGGAGGGACTCGATGCCGAGGCCGGCCGTGCCGCCGTGGAGGCCGGGGCGCACGCCGCGGCAGTGGACGAATCCACCGCATGGGCGCAGGCCGCGGGCATCACGGGGGTGCCCGGAATCGTGCTTGCCGGACGCCTCCTGATCAGAGGAGTGGTGCCGTGCGAGGATCTCGACGAGGCCGTCCGGGCGGTGCGTGAGGCCCCCGGGTAGGGATCCCGGACGCCCCGCAGGAGGGGCTCTGCCCCCGAGGGGTACGACCCCACGTTGCACTCCCCGGGTGGGTCGTGTACGAATCCCCATCCTCCCGGGGTCAGGTGGCGTTCCCCGCCCACCCCGGGAAGTGTGTGACGCGTCAATGATCCAGATCCCGACAACCACCCTGACTAGGCCTCACCCGGCAACGCGCGCCTAGCGCGCTCGGGGCACGGGACCGACCGGAAGATCGAGATGGCGATGACCGACACGCCGCGCATTGTGGTGGGGGTGCCCCGGGAGCACCGCGCCGGGGAGACCCGCGTGGCGCTCTCGCCGACCGCCCTGCCCCAGATCACCAAGGCGGGCTTCGATGTGGTGATCGAGGCCGGGGCGGGCGACCGTGCCGGATACCCGGACGCCACGTTCACCGCGCGCGGCGCGCGCGTGGGCACCCGCGATGAGGCCTTCGGGACCGATGTGGTGGTACAGGTGAACGTGATGGACGCCGACGCGTCAAGCGCCGATCTGTCGCGGCTGCGTCCGGGCCAGGTGGTGATCGGCGCGGTCGCGCCCTTCGCCCGCCCCGAGGTGGTGAAGGCCGTCGCGGCGACCGGGGCCACGCTCTTCGCCCTCGAGCTCGTGCCCCGCACCACGCGCGCGCAGTCGATGGACATCCTGTCGTCGCAGGCTGCCGTGGCCGGCTACAAGGCCGTCCTGACGGCGGCGAACGCACTGCCGAAGATGTTCCCGTTGCTCACCACGGCGGCCGGCACCATCGCCCCCGCCAAGGTGTTCATCGTGGGCGCGGGCGTGGCGGGTCTGGCGGCCATCGCCACGTCACGCCGGCTCGGTGCGCTGGTGGAGGCCTACGACGTACGGCCCGCCGCGCGCGAGGAGGTCGAGTCGCTCGGGGCCCGGTTCGTGGAGCTGCCCCTCGAGACCGGTCAGGAGGCGGGCTCCGGCGGGTACGCCACGCAGCTGTCGGAGGAGGCCATCCGGAAGCAGCAGGAGCTGATGGCGACGACGGTCGCGGCCAGCGACGTGGTCATCACCACGGCCCAGGTCCAGGGCAGCACCGCGCCGGTCATCATCACCACCGAGATGGTGAGGGGGATGGCCCCGGGTTCGGTGATCATCGACCTCGCCGCCGAGCAGGGTGGCAACTGTGAGCCCACCGTGGCGGGGGAGACCGTGGACGTGGGTGGCGTGAGGGTGATCGGTGTGGTCAACCTGCCCGGCGCGATCCCCGTGCATGCCAGCCAGTTGTTCGGCAAGAACGTGGCGAACTTCCTCGGCCTCATGGTGGTCGATGGTCGGTTCGACCCGGGCGTCGATGACGCCGTCATGAAGGAGAGCGTCGTCGCGTCCGGCGGCGATGTGGTCAACAACCGCGTGCGCGAGGCCCTGGGCCTCGAGCGGCTGCCCGAGCCGGAGCCTCCGGCGCCGGCGCCTGTGACCGACGACGCCCCGGTCCCCGAGGAGGCCGCCACGTGAACGTCAGCACCGAGTTCATCATCACCGGGTTGTTCGTGTTCGCACTCGCGGGCTTCCTGGGCTTCGAGATGATCAGGCGCGTCCCGCGCCTGCTGCACACGCCCCTGATGGCACTCACCAACGCCCTGTCGGCGATCTCCCTGGTGGGGTCGATCGTGGTGCTCGGCCGGCAGTACTCGACCTACGCCACGATCCTCGGCTTCATCGCGGTGGTGGCCTCGACCATCAACGTGGTCGGCGGCTTCCTGATCACCGACAAGATGCTCAAGATGTTCAAGCCGCGCCAGAAGCCGGCGAAGCCCGCGTCCGGCGCGGCCGACGGCGGTGCCGCGTGACCGATCTGGCCACCACCCTCTCGACCGTGTTCATCGATCCGGACAGCGGCCGGGCCGTTGCCATCGGCGTGCTCTATCTGGCGGGCGTCATCGGCTTTGTGCTCTCGCTGAAGTGGATGTCCGACGCCAAGACGGCGCGCCGGGGCATCATGGCCGGCGAACTCGGGTTCGCTCTGGCGGTCATCGGCACGCTGCTCATGCCGGGGATCACCTCGACCGGGTACATCTACATCGCGGTCGCCCTGCTGATCGGCGCCGCCATCGGCGTGCCGCTCGGCCTGCTGGTGCCGATGACGGCGATGCCCCAGCGCATCGCGCTGTCGCATGCCTTCGGCGCCCTCGCCGCGGGCCTGGTCGGCATCGTGGAGTTCTACAACGCCGCACCCGACATCACGCCATTCGTGATGGTGGTGCTGGGCATCGAGATCGTGCTGGGAGCCCTGGTGTTCACGGGGTCCCTGCTGGCCGCGGGCAAGCTGCAGGAGATCCTGCCGCAGCGGCCGTTCACCTACCCCGGCCAGCTGCTCGTGAACTTCGGCGTGCTGGCCGTCGCGGTCGTGCTCATCGCCGTCCTCGCGATCGATCCCGGCCAGTCGTGGGCCGTGCCGGTCATCATCGCCGCCGGCCTGATCTTCGGCGTGTTCCTGATCATCCCGATCGGCGGCACCGACATGCCCACGGTCATCGCGTTGCTCAACTCGTACGCCGGCATCTCAGCGGCGCTGCTGGGTTTCGTGCTGTCCAACAACCTGCTGATCGTGGCGGGTGCCCTCGACGGCATGTCCGGGCTCATCCTGGCCATTGTCATGTGCCGGGCCATGAACCGGTCGTTCCGCAACGTGCTGTTCGGTGCCTTCGGGCAGCTGCAGGAGGCGTCGGGGGATCAGGAGATGGGGTCCATCCGCAGCGCCTCGTTCGACGAGGCGGGCGAGCTGCTCAAGAATTCGCGCCTCGTGGTGATCGTGCCGGGCTACGGCATGGCGGTCGCCC
>SXGT01943859.1_pt1 | contig 20493 bp, 17 predicted proteins | sample 3176221 | NCBI WGS metagenome assembly SXGT01 (sample SAMN11356862, study PRJNA531348) | freshwater metagenome | isolation source: freshwater sample F1-120 | place: China: Fuxian Lake, Yuxi | collected 2017-12-25
ATAATGGTACACTTTTTTTAGATGAAATTTCTGAAATGGAACCTTCAATGCAAGCAAAATTATTAAGAGTTCTGCAGGAGAGGGAGTTGTCACGCGTTGGCGGAAATGAAACAATTAAGTTTGATGCAAGAATCATAGTCGCTACACATAAGGATCTTTTAGAGGAGGTCAAAAAAGGTAATTTTAGAGAAGATTTATATTACCGAATTTTGGGCTTGTCAGTTCAACTTCCTCCTTTAAGAGATAGAAATTCTGATATTATTTTGTTAGCAAAATATTTTATTCAAATTTATTGCAAGGATAATAAAGTTGGAATTTTTAATTTGACTTCGGATGCTCAAAACAAATTGCTAGATTATCATTTTCCAGGAAATATTAGAGAGTTAAAATCTATAATTGATCTGTCTTGTGTAATGTCTGATGGAAAAACAATTGCAGCCGATAATATTAAATTTGCTAATAGCGTTTCAAATAGTGATTTCTTTCTAAAGGAAATGACTCTTGACCAATACAATGAGAAAATTGTATTGAATTATTTAGAAAAATATAATAATAATGTTTTGTTGGTAGCAGAAAAACTAAATATTGGAAAATCAACGATTTATAGAATGCTGAAAAAAGAATAGATTTATTATTTAATTTCTTGTTTTATTACAATTAAAAGTTACGTCCCTTCCTAAAGATATTTCAAAATTTTTTTGACCTTAAGTCTATCAAATTAATTAGAAATTCGTTTATTGAAAAGTTGCTGTTTATTCACGATTTTATTTTTTTCTCAACTTAAAAATTTTCTCATTTTGTGTTATTTTTTCCCACTTTGGGATAATATGTTTTTTAATTACATGGTAAAATGCTTTAAATCAATTGATTAGTAGTTTGGTGCGAAATCTGTTTTTAATATGAACAATTGGCTAATCTAAATTTTATTACTGATGAAAAGACTTTCAATAAAAATTGTGGATAAGGATAACCAATTTGGCTGCGATGCAATGGAAAAGTTGGTTTCTTTAAAGAAAGTAAATATTAAGTGTTTCACAACTTTGAAAACATTTATTGATTCATACAAGAAAAATGGTGCAGATGTAGTTTTTCTTTCTTCAGATTTGCTGGACCAAGAAAATTTTGATCAGGGGGTGAGTTATGATGAGATAGTTAGTTTAAAAAATAAATCAAATCAAAGCTCAACATTTGTTTTAATTGATGAGAATGATAAGAAAGAGTATGCCTTGTCTAATTTGTTGGAAATTTCAGACGATTTATTTATAAAGTCAAAATTTGTATACAAATTAATGGCTTTGACTATAATAGATAAAAAAAGGATGTATAATATTTAAAACAAAGGTTATGAAAAATTTCCAATTTGAAATAAAGTCCAGATATATGTTTATCTTAGATGACGATAAGTTTTTTCTTGAATTTATGAAAGAAAAAATAAAAAAAGAATTACCTTGGGTTAAATTAAAAGTTTTCACAGACCGAAAACAATTGATTTCGCAAATGTGCAAAAAACCTGATTTGATATTGCTAGACTATAACTTAGGAACAGAGAATCTTATTCCTATCAATGCTCATTCTGTCTTAGTCAGCATCTACAATATTAATCCAAACCAGAATGTAGTTTTTATTTCAGATGAAAAAACATCAGCTTTGTTAGATGAATACCGCAAATATAGAAATATAGAATATGTACTAAAATCTCAAAGCTATTCAAATGATTTTCTAAATATTTTGAGCAAAAATATGTAAGCGAATTTTGAAAAAATAAAAGAATATATTATAAGCCCCGAATTGTATATATGTCTGAATTGAGTCGTTTAAAAAAACTTTTAAAAGAAGAGAAGCTTAAAAATTTTCTGCTTTTAAAAGAAATCGAATCGAAAAAAAAGGAATTGAATGAGTATCATAATTCCATAAAGAGTGATACTTACAGGAATACTATTGAATCAGCTGAAGATATAGTTTTTCAGACAGATATCAATGGTTGTTTTATTTATATTAATCCTGCAGCAGAAAAAAATGTCGGGTATAAGAATAAGGAATTAATTGGTAAGCATTTCCTGACAATAATACATGAGGAGTACAAAGAAAAGATTTTTAAAACGCTCACACAGCAGCTTAAAACAAAATCAAAAACCTCCTATACTGAATTCCCTGTTGTTAAAAAAGATGGCAGCATTATTTGGGTCGGCCAAAATGTTCAACTTGTTCTTTCTTCAAAAAATATTATTGGATTTTCTGCAATTGCAAGGGATATTACAGGAAAAATTAAATCACAGGAAGAATCTATTCTTTTTAATTCAAGGCTTGAATCAATTTTTTTTAATTTGAATCTCGGACTGCTATTAGAAGATGACAATCGCAAAATAATTATGACAAATAAAAAGTTTTGCGAAATTTTTCAGTGTGATTCAGGTCATGAAGAAATGATTGGTTTAGACAGTAACGTTGGTTTGTTCAACTCTGAACAGTTTTTTTTACATGGAAAAAAACAAATAGAAATATTTAATAAGTGTAGGAAGAATCAAAAAATAAATTTGTCTCAGGAGGCTTATCTTGCTGATGGAAGAATCCTAGAGTTCGACTACGTTCCGGTTTTTTATGGAAGGAATTGCATCGGTCATCTATGGAAATATAGAGATATTACAGAGTTGGTCAATTCTAAAAAATTAGTATCTCAAAATGAGGAAAAGTATAGGCTGATTATTCAGAATATGAATTTAGGCCTCACTGTTGTTGATAACAATGAGGTTATTTTAGATGCCAATCCCTGTTTTACAGATATAACAGGGTATTCGTTGGAGGAGATGAAAGGGAAATCTGCGATTGAACTTTTTAATCCTGATATTAGAGAGGAAATCGAGGCAGTAGCAAGTTTAAGAAAACAAGGGATTTCCAATGCTTATGAAATTCAGATCCGGAATAAAAAAGGTGAGAAAAAGTGGATGCTAGTAAGTGGTTCTCCTGTTTTTGATTCACATAACAATGTGATTGGCTCAATGGGAATCCACCTTGATATTACAGAACGCAAACAGCAAATTGTAGAATTGCAGGAAGAAAGGGTGAAGGCAGAGCAGTCTGCACATTCTAAAGAAATGTTCTTGGCAAATATGAGCCATGAGATCCGGACACCTTTGACAGCTATTATTGGTATGACACGACTACTGGAGTCGGCAAATTTATCTCCTAAAGAATCAAAATATCTAGGCGCAATTAAACTTTCTTCTGAGAATTTATTAGTGATCATTAATGATATATTAGATTTTTCTAAAATTGATCAAGGAAAACTCGTTTTGGAAAATTATCCATTTTCTTTTAAAACAGTTATGAAAAATATTTTGCTTCAATTTGATTTAAAAGCAGCGGAAAAAAATCTATTGTTTTCAATGGCTATTGATCCAGCAATTAGCAAGTTTTTTGTTGGTGATTCAGTTCGGTTGTCGCAAATATTGACAAACATTGTTGGTAACGCAGTAAAGTTTACAAATGTTGGAGAAGTGAATTTAAAATGTCAATTAATTCGGGATTCTGCAAATGTTCAGTCGATTAATTTTGTTATTTCTGATACAGGTATTGGTATTGATGCCGAAAATATTGAAACAATTTTTGAAAGTTTCATGCAAGAAAATGCTTCATTTACTAGGAAATATGGAGGAACTGGATTGGGATTGTCGATATCAAGAAAATTAGTAAAACTATTTGGAGGAGATTTAATTGTCAGCAGTACTAAAAATAAAGGAACTGTTTTTAGTTTCGAAATAGAATTAAATAAAGGAGATGATAATTCTTTCCCTGAAGGCGAAAGAAAAATATTTGACACTGATAATTTGAAAAATAAGGATATTTTACTTGTTGAGGATAATGAATTTAACCAGTACTTGGCTACAATAATCTTAGAGGAACTGCAAATGAATGTGTCAAATGCAAATAACGGTGAAGAGGCTATTGAGCTTCTCCTAAATAATAAATATGATCTGATTTTGATGGATATTCAAATGCCAGTGATGGATGGGTTCACAGCTACAAAAATAATAAGAACAAAAATTAAAAGTTCTATACCTATTATCGCTCTTACTGCAAATGCAATAAAAGGTGATAGGGAAAAATGCATTGAAATTGGAATGAATGATTATATTTCCAAACCATTTACGAAATACGAATTATCAGAAAAGCTAATGAAATTATTAGCTGATTCTGAGACTGTCAAGAAACTCTCTTCTCATGTAAATAAAGAAATACCTCTTCCCGTTTATAGCTTTGAGAAATTAAAATATAATTCTATTGGGAATGATGAATTTGTTATTAAGATGGTTGATCTGTTTGTTACACTGGCAGAGGAAACTATTGTTAATATTGACAAGGCTATCTTTGAAAAAAATAACATTGTCATTAAAAGTTATGCGCACAAAATAAAATCTTCAATTAATACATTGGAAATAGTCGGATTAAAAAGTCTTGTCCGTGAAATAGAAAATGCAGAAGATACTTATAGTGATGAGTTTCTTCAAAAAATCACAAAGTTTAAAGAAAATCTGAACCATGTAATTTTCCTTTTAAATAAAAATGAACTTGGAAAATAATCGTTAAATTTATAGATATGCTTTTTTTACTGCGAAAATCACTAGGGGTTCAATAATACTGTTAATGATTTTAAAACTTTAACCTCTAAAAATACTGCAACATCAAAAATTAATGTATATTTGTGCTCTAGATGAAGCCAAGAATCATTTTAGACAGTAAACTTCTAGAAATTACCATTACCCGGCTTTGTTATCAATTAATAGAAATTCACAACGACTTCTCAAACACAGTTATCATAGGCTTACAGCCTCGTGGAACTTTTTTGGCATCCCGCATTCATAAAAAACTTCAGGAAATTTTAAAACGAAAAGACATCAAGTATGGTAGTCTGGATACCACATTTTACCGCGATGATTTTCGCCAAAAAGAATTGGTTCCTAATGCTACAAGCATTGATTTTATTATTGAAGGAAAAAATGTAGTGATGGTGGATGATGTATTATTTACTGGAAGAACAATCAGAGCAGGATTAGATGCAATGCTGGCATTCGGCCGACCCAATGATGTTGAATTACTTGTTTTAATTGATAGACGATTGAGCAGACATTTACCGATACAAGCAAAATACATAGGAAAAGTAATAGATTCCATTGCTTCCGAAAAAGTAAAAGTAGAATGGAAGGAAACCGATGGAGCAGAGAGAGTAACATTATTATCAAATGACTAAATAATAAACGCTAATGACTAAGCTGAGTACAAAGCATTTACTTGGAATAAAAGAGCTCACAGCAGACGATATAAATTTAATCCTGCATACAGCCGAAAATTTTAAAGAAGTCATTAATCGCCCCATTAAAAAAGTTCCTTCCCTCAGAGATATTACCATTGCCAATTTATTTTTCGAAAATTCCACTAGAACAAAATTATCCTTTGAATTAGCTGAAAAGCGCTTGAGTGCAGACGTTGTAAATTTTTCTTCCGGTTCATCATCTGTAAAAAAAGGAGAAACATTAATTGATACAGTGAATAATATTCTGGCAATGAAAGTGGATATGGTGGTGATGCGCCATCCAAACCCTGGAGCAGCAGTATTTTTATCGAAGCACATTGATGCAAAAATTATTAATGCCGGTGACGGAGCACATGAACATCCTACACAAGCATTATTAGATGCATTTTCAATAAAGGAAAAATTAGGAACAATCAAAGGCAAAAAAATAGCCATCATTGGGGATATACTTCACTCAAGGGTTGCATTATCAAACATATTCTGTCTGCAAAAATTAGGTGCAGAAGTTATGGTTTGCGGTCCAACCACATTAATGCCCAAATATATTCACAGTTTAGGAGTAAAAGTGGAGCACGACTTAAGAAAAGCGCTTGAATGGTGTGATGTAGCCAATATGTTGCGAATACAGTTGGAGCGACAAGACATAAAATATTTCCCTTCTTTACGAGAATACACAATGTTATTTGGATTAAACAAGAAAATTCTTGATTCACTTTCTAAAAAAATAGTAGTAATGCACCCAGGCCCAATAAACAGGGGAGTTGAGATTACCAGCGATGTGGCCGATAGTGCTCAAAGTATTATTCTGGAACAGGTTGAAAATGGAGTAGCTGTAAGAATGGCTGTTTTATTCCTTTTAGCTGGCAGAGCTTAGTTTTTCCCTGTTTTCAACAATAAATTTCTTTCCTCTTTCTTCTTGCTTTGTACCACAAAAAATTCTTACATTTGTTAAATAAACTATCAAATATGAGTTTTCAAATAGATAAGACAGATAAATACACCATCATTAAGCTACTTGCAGAGAAGCTGGATAGTAATTTAGCACCTTCATTGAAATCGGAGTTGGTTGTTATTAGTACCGATGGCGCTAAAAATATCATTATTGATTTGACTGATACTCGCTATTGCGACTCATCTGGTTTGAGTGCAATATTGGTTGCTAATCGTCTATGTAAAAACAGTCAAGGGACATTTGTTTTGACAGGTTTACAAGATTCTGTTAAAAAATTAATTTCTATTTCTCAATTAGATACCATTTTAAATATTACAGTAACAGTGGAAGAAGCAAAGGATATGCTTTCGGTTCACGCATAATTAATTAAACATCTACTCAAATGATTAAAAAATTACTCTTTTCTTTTGTTCTTGTTGGATCTTTCGGATTAACGAAATCTGTTGCACAAATTTGTACACCTGATATTTCTTGTATTCCTGGTTCAACAGCTTATGGAATTTGTCCTGATAGCGCTACTGGTATGGCTATTGGAACAGTTGGAGTTGCTTATTCCGAAGTGATGAGCGTAAAGGTTCCTGCTGATCCTTCAAGTTTTGGAGCGCCTCCGGGAACTGGTTTAACATCAATAGAGATTATTGGCGTTGATAGTTTAGCTCCTGGCTTAACTTATGCTTGTGTACCTTCAAGCTGTGATTTTCCTGCATCTTCAAATGGTTGTGTTTTAATTTCTGGAACTCCTACAGTTGCTTGGAATAAGCAAATTATTGTACACGGCTTAGGACATTTGACTTTACCGATTATTGGTACACCATTTACTCAAGGAATTGATAATACTCAATACCGCAGTGTGGTTGTTAATCCTGCAAGCATTTCTACGTTAGACTTAACAAAATTTGATGTAGATCAAAACAGTCCAAATCCTTTCAGTGAAAGTTCTGAAATTCGTTTTTCTTCAGTAGATAATTCAGCTGTAGAATTTAAAGTTTTCAATATGTTAGGAGCAGTTATTTATAATAAAAATTTTAAAACTTCTAAAGGTGTTAATACCATTAAGATTGAATCAAATTCATTTGCTCCAGGAGTTTATATTTACTCAATCACTAGTGGTGATAAAACAATCACTAAGCGAATGATTGTTGCAGGTAAATAATGCAAAATTTTGAATTAACTATTCTTGGTTGCAGCAGTGCAACTCCAACATCTAAACGTAATCCAACCGCTCAACTACTTAATGTAGCTGAGCGTTTTTTTTTGATAGATTGTGGAGAAGGAACTCAAATTCAATTAAGAAAGTATAAATTAAAGTTTCAACGTATCAATCATATTTTTATTAGTCATTTGCATGGAGATCATTATTTAGGTTTGATGGGCTTGATATCCAGCATGCATTTGTTGGGCAGAACAATTGAGCTTCATTTATATTGTCCTGCAGAATTGCAAGAGATTATTGAAATTCAATTCAAACATTCTCAATCCTATATTAAGTTTCCAATTGTTTACCATGCGCATAAGTATATCGATAATGATTTAATTTATGAAGACGATAGAGTGGAAGTGCGGACCATTGTTTTGAATCATCGCATTCCTTGTTGTGGTTTTATTTTTTCTGAAAAGCCACATTTGGCAAATATTTCAAAAGAAACCATTCACTTGTTTCAATTAACGGTTGAAGAAATAATAGCAATAAAAGCTGGCGGGGATTTTATCAAAAGATCAGGAGAAGTAATAAAAAATGAAGAGCTTGTTATCCCTAAAAATGAGCCAAGAAGGTATGCATATTGTTCTGATACTTGTTATGATGAAAGAGTGATTAATCTTGTTAAAAACGTTGATTTACTTTATCATGAAGCTACATTTTTGCATGAAATGGAAGCCAGAGCAAAAGAAACCTTTCATACAACAGCTTTACAGGCAGGAATGGTGGCAAAAAATGCCGGAGTTAAACAATTGATGATAGGGCATTATTCTGCCAGATACAAAGACTTAGAACCTTTATTGGATGAGGCAAAATCGGTTTTTGAGAATACGGTTTTGGCTATTGAAGGTGAAAGCATAGTTCTTAATCACTAGATTTAAGAGTTTATAAGTTTCGTCAAAAAAGAGAGGTAAAAGTTTGCAGAAATCGATTCAATTCGTACTTTTGAGCATTATTTAAAATCAATCTAAATAAAGAAGTGTCAAAAATTAAGATAATAATAGCAGATAGTCATTTTTTAAGCCGTAAAGGTTTGGCAATTTTGCTTGAGGAAAACGCTGATTTTGCTCTTCTTTCAGAAGCCTTAAGTGCTTCAGATTTGGTAAATCAAGCCAAATTTTATCATCCTGATCTGATTATTATCGATTACACATCTGCTAACTTTAGTCTGGAAAGCTTACAACAAATCGTTAAAAAATACCCGAACACACATTTATTAGCAATTACCGACATTCAAAGTAATATTTCCATTGCAAAAGCTTTAAATCATGGCGTTACAAGTCATTTATTAAAAGATTGCGACCAAGATGAGATTGTAGAAGCAATTTACAAAACTGCGAAAGGCGAAAAGTTTATGTGCGGTAAAATTGCAAGTGCTGTTTTGATTGACAAAACATCTATAACAGAATACACTTGTGAGGGTTTAAATATCAGTGATCGTGAAATGGAAATCATTAAATTGATTGCTGAAGGATTATCAAATAAAGAAGTTGCCGATAAATTATTTTTGAGTACTCACACTGTCACTACTCATCGCAAAAATATTATGAATAAGCTGGGAGTAAATAATACTGCAGGCCTGGTTCTATTCGCTGTTCGTGAGAATTTAATTTCTCCGAATCATTTCCTGTTTGCAGGAAATTAATTTTATTTTCGATTTTCTTCTTTATATCTAGTTTCATCATCTTTTCATCCGTCCTTATATAATACCCAAAATCTGGTATTTAGAGCTTTTTATAGAAAATACCTAAAAAGAGGTATTGTCTGAATCCTTGATGAATCTATCTTTGTCCTGTTATTTTTAATCATTCTAAATAAAAAACGAAATATGAGAGTATTTGCAAAAACATTCAATTTATTGATCATAGGTATTGTTGCATCAATGACCATCACTTCATGTAAAAAAGATAAAGATGAAGAACCTGCGCCAGCTACAGGATATGCTGTTCCAACTATATACAATTTTTCTCCAATGACTTATGGTGGACAAACTACCAGAATTGCAATGTTGGATGAGATTTCTACTTACATGTCGACCGGAAATACGGCATTAACTGTATTAGACCCCATAAAGTTGAAAGAAATGTATAATAACACAAACAATAGATTTACTGATACTGCTTTAAACAGTAGTGGTAAGCAGTTGAAAGGCAAAACGTATATTTTAGATCAACCGCTTTTTGAAGCTTATATGGACACTATAGCTATGCATAGCACATCTGTTGTTCCTGGTTCAAATGGGGTTGCAGGAGTTGTAGTAAGTACTACAGATATTTCTAAAAAGTACTTGCAGGGTCAAAATGGTATTGAATATGCACAACTTATCAAGAAAGGATTAAGTGGTGCTGTTTTTTATTACCAGGCAATGGATACATATTTAGCAAATCTTGTAACAGATGACAATACAACTGTTGTTGCTGGAGAAGGAACAGCAATGGAACATCATTTTGATGAAGCATTTGGTTATATTGGCGTACCGGTTGATTTTCCAACAAATGTAACAGGGTTAAAATATTGGGGTGACTACTGTAATAAGGTAAATCCTTCTTTAGGAACAAATGCAGCACTTATGAATGCTTGTCTTTCTGCTCGTGCCGCTATCTCCAATGATGATTACACAACCAGAGATGCAAAAGTAGCAGTCATTCGTCAGCAATGGGAAAAAATTATTGCAGCAGCGGTTATTTATGAATTAAACAGAGCAAAAACAAACATTACAGACGATGCTTTAAGAAACCATTATATGTCGGAAGCGATTGGTTTTCTTATGGCTTTAAAATATAATTCACAAAAAACAATATCCAATTCTGATCTCACAACTTCGATGAATTATTTAGGTTACAATATTTATAATGTAACAGTTACAAACATAGATAATTGTAGAAACCTTATAAGCACTGTTTATGGATTAGACAGTGTGAAAGATACTTTATAAGTACAAAATAGTTTAGTTAATATTACAATCCTGAACAGCATTAATGTTGTTCAGGATTTGTAGCAAAAATAGATGATGAAATTAAATCGTAAAATATCCGTTCTCTTAGCTTCAGCTTTAGTTGCAAGTTTGATTTTCTCGGCTTGTAAAAAAGATAAAAACGAACCGGAGCCAGAAGATTCATATGATAAAAGTGGAATGTTAGCAAATATTGCCGACAATCTTATAATGCCACAATATCAAAATTTTAAAGTAGATGCTGATTCACTGCAATTACTGACAACTGCTTTTAGTGCAACTCCTGATTTAACAAATCTTTTAGCATTACAGGCAAAATTTACTGAAGCATATATGTCTTATCAGTGGATTTCTACATTTGAAATTGGTCCCGCTGAAACAGATATCATTCGTGCTAATTTTAATACTTTTCCTTGTGATACAGTTCAAATAAATTCAAACATCAATTCAGGAGTTTATGATTTAGCCACTGTCTCAAATATTGATGCTAAAGGTTTTCCTGCATTAGATTTTTTACTTTATGGTGCCACTTTAAACAATAATTATGTCCTTTCTCTTTATACTACATCTCCAACAGCAGCAAATGCAAAAAATTATTTGAATGCATTAGTAAATGAAATCAAAACCAAAACCGATGCACTAAATAATTCTTGGGCTTCTACGGGTGGAAATTATGTGAGTACTTTTAAAAACAGTACAGGAAGCGATGTGGGAAGTTCTATTGGAATGTTGGTAAATCAGTTGAATTATGATTTTGAATTATTAAAAAATGCTAGAATTGGAATTCCATTGGGAAAAAAATCATTAGGTATTCCTCTGCCGGAAAAATCTGAAGCTTTTTATAGTCAACAATCTCTGTTACTTGTGATGGAGCATATCAAGAATATCGAAAATATTTATTTAGGTAGAAGTAAAAGCAATTCGGATGGCCTTGGTTTTGACGATTATTTGGCACACATAAATGCAAGGTATGGAAGTGGAAGTTTAAATGATGCCATAAAAAACAAGTTCGTTTCAGCAAAAGCAAAATTAATTGCTATCCCGGGACCATTATCTCAAGCTGTATTAACCAGTCCAGCAATTGTTGATGCAGCTTATCTTGAACTTCAGCAATTAGTAGTATTATTAAAAGTAGACATGACATCCTCACTTGGTGTTTTGATTACTTATGTTGATAGTGATGGGGATTAATAATTATGAATTTTTTTTCTAAAGAAAAATGGAGTAAACGACTTATGGAGCAAGTACATATTGCTCCATTGGTCGTTTTTCGCATTGTATTCGGAGGTATGATGTTAGCTAGCATCATTCGTTTTTGGCTCAATGGCTGGATAGAAAAACTTTATATCGATCCGACTTTCTTTTTTACTTATTATGGATTTGAATGGGTAAAGCCATTGGGAGAAGTGGGAATGTATCTCATTTTTTTAATAATGGGAATTGCAGCATTCTTCACTATGATTGGTCTGTTCTACAGGATATCTACACTTGTTTTCTTTTTATCATTTTCATATGTTGAACTTATTGATAAGTCGACTTATTTAAATCACTACTATTTTATAAGTATTGTAGCATTCGTAATGATATTGCTTCCAGCCGGGAAATATTTTTCAATAGATACTTTTATAAATCAAAGCAAGAAGATTACTCACATTCCAAGAATATTTATTTTCATTATTCAATTGCAATTAGGAATGGTTTATTTTTTCGCGGGAGTTGCAAAATTAAATCCAGACTGGCTATTTGATGCACAACCTTTGCGTATCTGGCTTCAGGCTCACACAGACATACCGATATTAGGATATTTTATGGACAAAATTTGGGTATCCTATTTTTTTTGCTGGTTTGGCGCTTTTTATGATTTAACAATTCCTTTCTTTTTATCGTTTAAAAAAACAAGAACGATTGCATACCTCTTTGTTATTGTCTTTCATGTTTTAACAAGAATTCTTTTTCAAATTGGAATGTTTCCTTATATCATGATATTAGCAACACTTATCTTTTTCTCTGAAGGATTCCATTTGAAAATTATTGCTGTTCTAAGAAAAGTAACTGATAAGTTCAAAAAAACAATTAATCAGGAAGCCAGCGTTCCTTATCAATTAAAAAAATCAGTTTTGAATATTTTTATTGGATTTTGCGTTCTTCATTTTACCATTCAGCTAATTATGCCTTTCAGATACTTGTGTTATCCTGATCGATTGTTCTGGACAGAGCAAGGATACCGTTTTTCCTGGAGAGTTATGCTTATGGAAAAAGCAGGTAAAACTTTTTTTAATGTCACAGATAACGATACAGGTAAAAGTGGAGAAGCAATGATGGATAATGACCTGACTGTAAATCAAGAAAAAATGATGGCTACACAACCGGATATGATCGTTCAGTATGCACATTATCTAAAAGAAAAATATCAAAAATTGGGAATTAAAAATCCAAAGATCACAGTAGAAAGCTATGTAACACTCAATGGAACAGGAAGCCAACTCTATATTAATAAATATGTTGATTTAACAAAAGTGAAAGATGGTTTCCATCACAAATGGTGGATACTGCCGTATGATAAAAAATAATATGAGAAAGTTTAATTATCTATTCTTGGTTATTTCAATCCCTGCTTTTATGAAAGCACAGGATACTCTTGTTGTTATAAAAAAGGATTCTGTAAAAAATTTAAAACAAGTTACTGTTGAATCAGATAAGGATAATGATTTTGGGATTACAAGATTGAGACAAGTAGATGGCACAGCAATTTATGCCGGAAAGAAAAGTGAAGTGATTATGCTGGATGATGTGAATGGAAATACGGCAACTAACAATTCAAGACAAGTTTTTTCAAAAGTAGCTGGTTTAAATATTTGGGAAAGTGATGGTGCGGGAATTCAGCTGGGCATAGGAGGAAGAGGGCTGAGTCCCAATCGTGTATCGAATTTTAATACGCGGCAGAACGGTTATGATATCAGTGCCGATGCTCTCGGATATCCGGAAAGTTATTACACTCCTCCTACAGAGGCGTTGGAACGCATTGAAGTTGTTCGTGGAGCTGCGTCCTTGCAATATGGTACTCAGTTCGGTGGATTCATTAATTTTAAATTCAGACCGGCTCCAGAAAAAAAGGCTATTGAAGTAAGAGCCAGACAAACTGTAGCATCCTTTGGATTTTATAATGCTTTTACTTCGGTTGCGGGGACAATAAAAAAAATTAGCTATAGCACATTCTATCAATATAAAAAAGGAAATGGTTGGCGACCGAATTCAGAATTTAACGTTCATACCGCATTTGCAGGATTGGCTTATCAAGTAAATCCCAAGCTTAAGTTAAGCGGGGAATATACATTTATGGATTACCTGGCGCATCAACCTGGTGGACTAACTGATAAACAATTTGAAAAAGATCCTATGCAATCAAATCGCGAAAGAAATTGGTTTCGTGTAAACTGGAATTTGTGTGCTTTTAATCTAGATTATGAAATCAACGAAAAGTCAAGAGCAAATTTGAGAATTTTTGGTTTGTATGCTCAAAGAGATGCTTTAGGAAATCTCGGAAGAATCGACAGAACAGATGCTGGCGGTGACAGAGATTATTTGCAGGATAAATTCCGTAATTACGGCAGTGAATTCAGATACATAACACGATATACTCTTTTTAAAAATAATTCTACTTTTTTGATTGGAGGCCGCTATTACAAAGGAACTACTTTGCGTAAACAAGGATTAGGAAATGATGGAAAGGAAGCAGATTTTTATTTTAATAATCCCGATCGTCTGGAGCATTCAAATTATACATTTCCAAGTGAGAACATTGCTTTCTTTTCCGAAAATATTTTTAGAATTACTTCTAAACTTAATATTACACCAGGTATCCGTTGGGAATATATCAACACTAATTCAAGAGGATATTATCATGAAGAAGCAAGCGATTTGGCAGGTAATATTCTTTACGAAAGAGATGTAGAAGATAATCGAAGCAGCTCCAGGAATTTCATTTTAGGGGGGATCGGTATTGGTTACAGATTTAATAAAAGTATTGAGTCGTATGCTAATTTTTCTCAGAATTATCGTTCTATTAATTTTAATGATATGCGTATCGTAAATCCTAACTTCCGTGTGGATGATAATCTGAAAGATGAAAGCGGATATTCTGCTGATGTTGGAGTGCGTGGAAATATGAAACAGCTTATCAACTTTGATATCAGCTTTTTCTTTCTGAAATACAATGATCGTATCGGCTCTATTCAAAAAGTAGATAGTACAACCTATCAGGTTTATCGTTACAGAACAAATGTTTCAGATTCCCGAAATTATGGATTAGAGAGTTTTGTTGAAGCCGATATATTCAAGTTAATTGCAGGGAAGGAGAGGAAATTAGGGATTTCTGTTTTTGGAAATTTCTCATTCATTACTGCAGAATATATCAATAGCAAAGAACCATCGGTAAAGGATGGAAATAGAGTAGAGTTAGTTCCTGAAAAAATACTGAGAACAGGATTGACAGTTTCATATAAAGATTTTAAAATCGGATATCAGTATGCTTATACCTCTGAACAATATACAGAAGCAACGAACGCGAAATTGACAACATCAGCAGTTGATGGTTTGATAACGGCTTATTCAGTAATGGATATTTCTTTAAGTTATACTTACAAATGGGTTTCCTTATCAACAGGAGTAAACAATTTATTAGACAGTTATTATTTTACAAGACGAGCGGATGGTTATCCTGGTCCTGGAATTATTCCATCTGACGGAAGAAGCATTTACTTAACTTTAGGAATTAAACTTTAGGATTTCTATTTTAGCAAAATGATTCTAATAGCAGATAGCGGTTCTACTAAAACAGATTGGCGGTTAATTGATGAAAAAAAGCAAATTCATCAGTTTGCCACTCAAGGCATCAATCCGTATTTCAATAGTTCAGAGCAGATAATAAGTCTTTTAAAATCAGAGCTTGTTCCACAGCTAAACTTTGAACTTTCCAACTCTAAACTTTCAACTTATTTTTATGGAGCTGGTTGTAGAGTGGAGGATAAGAAAAAGATAGTAAAAAAAGCCCTTTCAGAAGTTTTTCCAGAAAGTAAAATCGAAATTTATACAGATATGCTTGGTGCAGCACGTTCACTATGTGGAAAAAATGTAGGAATAGCAGCTATTTTAGGTACCGGAGCAAATACTTGTTATTACGATGGTGAGAAAATAGTAGAAAACAGAACTTCCACCGGATATATTTTAGGAGATGAAGGAAGTGGAGCGCACATTGGCAAAACTTTCATTCAGGCCTTTTTAAATGATGAAATCCCCCAAGATATAGCTGATAGATTTGTTGCCCGTTTTAAATTAAGTAAAGATGATATTATTGATGCAGTTTATCGTCAGCCAATGCCAAACCGTTTTTTAGCTTCTTTTAGCAAGTTCATTTTTCAAAATTTGAAAGAGCAATTCATAATTGATTTAGTTGCAGATTGCTTTAATCAGTTTTTTGATAAGCATATTTGTAAATACGAAAAGCACAAAAAAGTAAAATTAAGTTGTACGGGTTCTGTCGCATTTTATTACAGCAACATTTTAAGAGCGGTATCCTTAGAGAAAGAGGTTTCTATAGATACAATCACAGAAACACCAATAGCGGGGTTAACATTATATCATCTTGATGAATCGTAACGAGTTTTTCAACACAGAGAAAAAAGAGTTAAAATGAGTTTCACAGAGAAATATATTAAAATAAAATAACGCAGATATTTTTTATCTGCGTTATCTGTGAAACCTGTCTGCCGACAGGCAGGTCTGCGAGAAAATAGGATGAGGCTATTTCATATTATGATAAACAGTCTGCACATCATCATCTTCTTCCAGTTTTCCAACTAATACCATTACTTCCTCCACTTGTGCATCGCTTAACTCAACAGTTGAATTTGGAATACGTTCCAACTCCGAACTGATAATGTTTATTTTTTTTGCTTCCAAAGCTTTTTGCATATTTCCAAAGTCTGTGAAAGCTGTATAGATAACAATTTCTTCTTCATCACTTTCTATCTCATCAGCACCAAAATCTATCAGTTCCAATTCTAATTCTTCGAGATTAATATTTTCATTCTTAATTCTGAAAACACCTTTGCGATCGAATAAATAATCCAGAGACCCTGTTTTTCCTAATTCCCCTCCATATCTGTTAAAATTCATACGGACATTGGCAACTGTGCGTGTAGGGTTATCTGTTGCACATTCTATTAAAATTCCAATTCCAAACGGACCTTTTCCTTCATAAACCATCTCTTCCAAGTTGGTCGAATCTTTTGATGTAGCACGTTTAATGGCAGCATCAATATTTGCTTTAGGCATATTTAAACCTTTAGCATTTTGAATAGCCACACGCAAACGGGAATTACCATTTGGATCACCACCACCAAGTTTAATAGCAATAGCTATCTCTTTTCCGATTCTTGTAAAGCCTTTCGCCATTTTATCATAGCGGGCAAACATTTTGTACTTACGTTTTTCAAATACACGTCCCATAGAATAATTTTAGAATTTTAGATTTGTTGAACTTTAGAATTTAGTCACTATCGTCACCCAGAGCAAAGCGGAGGGTACAAATGTGCTGTAAATTTAAGAAAAACTTGATACTATTATAGTTTGTATGATGAATTTAAAACACATAGACACATAGTTTTTTATCTTTTTGTGTCGAATGTGCGTGTGCTGTCCAATTAGATCTATTCTAATTTGACAGCCCTGTTTTTTCTGTATATTTTCATAGGGAAGCAAGCTTCTAGCACATAGAGTTTTTGCTATGTTAAAAATTTATTTTTCTATGTATTTAACCCCTTTATTTTTTTACTTTTAAAAGCTATGTGTCTATGTGTTAAAAATAGGCAATTACTATTAAGAATTGAGCAATTTAAAATAACTCGCAAAATCCCAAGTGTCACCATAAAAACAGCCATCGTAATAATATTCCATGTCTAAGTTTAAATAACAACAAACACCTATGGCAACAAACACCAATATTCGAGTGTATTTATTTTCAATTGTTTTCTTTATCAAATAACAAAAAGGAATAATTAAGACAGCATAATATTCTACAAAACTACGTGCGCCAAACGAACAGCCAAACCACCAACACCACCAGCTTGCAAAAATATAACTGATGAGTATAAACAATACTGCAAAGAAATAACCTGATAATCGCTTGTCTTTTATTAATAACGCTATGCCTATAATTGATAAAACAATGAGTGGAGAATAGATAAATAAACCATTTTTTGCAGCAAACCAAACTTCTAAAAGCTTCGGACTTGTTAAAAAATCAAATCCTTCATTGCCGTAGGAATAAGATACAAAATTACCTGTTGTGCTTTTCCAATAGAGTAGTTGCGGTAATAAAAAAACTAGGGCTAAAAAGATGGAAAGCAATAAGGCTACTTTTTGCTTTAGCATAAATTTTAATCTATCAATAATTTCTATTTTGTTGTTTAAATGAAAAAAGAGCGGAAAAAGACCTATCAATATATTAGTAGGTCGTGTTAAAACAACTAAAAAAAGACAAGCGAAAAATAATAAATAGTATTTAGGAGTAGATTGGGAAGTAATAATCGGACTGAGATAAATGATTAAACTAAATAAAAAGAAAGAATAAACATGCGACATTCCAGGCGCATCAATACTATAATAAAACAAGTTTGTTCCTGCTAAAAAGAGGAGAGGAGCAATAATTGCAATTCCAGTAGGTATGTAACGCGATAAATACTTACTTAAAAAAAACAATCCCAAGCAACAATAAACAATTCCTGCAAAAAATAAACCGAACGAATAGATTCTGGAAAAACCATCTGCTTTATAACCAAGTGGCTCAGCCAATATATGTGCTGTTAAAAAAAAAGGTGTCTGCAAAATAGCAACACCGGAAGGATACTTTGTAATAACTTTATTGTTTTGTTCATCCAGAGAAAATCCATTTCCTGTTTGTGTTTCAATGCTATCCGGAAATGCAGACGCATCATTGCCATAGATGAACCAAATTGGATTGTAAACGTAATAGCCTGCAGCATCCGACCAAATAACACCATGATAAGAGTTCGCTTTGTCTTTACTGTGTTTATTAAATGTAAGGAAGAGGCAGATTGGTAGTAAAAGCAGTAAAAATATTTTCGGTTTTAAAAAGATCATCAGAATAAAAACTATTGTTTTTGAATGATCAATTTTTGATTGGACAAATAGTTTTCCGAAAGAATATTTACTGTGTAAACTCCTGTTTGAAAATATTCTGTATTAATTAAGATGCGCTCAGTGCTTGAACTAGAATTCACTTTCTGAGAGAAGACTTTTTTTCCTAAGATATCATAGATTGTAACAACAAATTCAGATTTTATAGCTGAATTCGCTTGAATAAAAACTTCGCTATTTGAAGGGTTTGGATATATAAGAAAATTTGAATCGTTTGCAATAAATGAATTATCAACTTCAGTAGTAACGTTAATTACTGACCCACTTGAAGCGCCAAGGCTATCTGTTTTTATCAAATAGATACGTTCAAATGTTGAAAAGGATAGAGCAGTTCCACAAATAATAAAACCACCATCCATAGTATTCTTAATACAATAACCTTTATCCACTTTAGGCCCGCCAAATGTTACAGAACCTACATAAGTCCCAATAGGCTTTTCTAGATAAAAAACAAAATCGGCTAAACCGGCTCCGTAGCTATTAGTATAGCCAATCATTCCAAATCGTCCATCTGCAGTTTGTGTTATTGCATTTAATCCATCATGAGGAGTGGATGTACCACCATAAAATGCAACAGACAGAAATGCACCACTTAAATTAATACGAATAATTGCTCCTTGAAATCCTAAAGCTGCAGATTTTACTTCTCCGCTTATTATATATCCCGCTCCTGTGTTGTCTTCAATAATATCGTATGAATTGTCATCTAATGATCCTTGATATTTATAAGTCCAAAGCGTATCACCCATGCTATTTGTTTTGATAGTAAAAATATCGCCATTTGTATCTCCAAAACTTTTTGATGTTCCTGTTAAGATGTAGCCTCCATCAGAAGTTTGCTTTACACTTTTAGCTTCATCATCAAATGCTCCACCATATGTTTTTGTCCACACAGTATCTCCATTAGAATTTATTTTTACTAAATACATATCTTCGCCACCATTACCAAAGCTATAAGTTCCTCCAGCAATAATATAACCACCGTCACTTGTGGGTTCAATAGAATATGCAAAATCCCAATTTGTTCCGCCATAAGTTTTTGTCCAGATAGAATCAGTATTTTTTTTAGTTTTAATAACGTACATGTCGTACCCTCCGAATCCAAAACTATTTGTATAACCAGCTATTACTAATCCGCTATCTACACTTGTTGATTTAACAGAAAATGCTTGATCAATATTTATTCCTCCAAATGTTTTATGTCTTAATGCTACACCCATTGAATCTGTTTGCAAAAGATATACATCCGTGTTTCCACTACCAAAGCTAGAAGTTGCTCCAACAACAGCATAACCAGTGTCAATCATTTGAGTAACAGAATATCCATAATCATATCCTGTGCTTCCATACACTTTTTCAAACTTCACTTGTGAAAAAGTGACACTATGTACAAAAATACATAATACAACAAACAGAATATGTTTCAGTGATTTCATGATTATAATTTACAAGATTGCTTTTCTGATTTTCATTAAATCCAACATCAGTTTTTCAAAATGATCTAAGTGAAGCATGTTGGCGCCATCTGATTTTGCTTTTGCAGGATTAGGATGTGTTTCTAAAAATATTCCATCCGCACCAACTGCAATTGCTGCCTTGGCAATAGTGCCAATCAATTCAGGGCGACCACCGGTAACACCACTTGTTTGATTTGGTTGTTGTAAAGAATGTGTAATATCCATCACAACAGGAACATTATTTTTTTGCATTTCAGGAATTCCTCTGAAATCAACTACTAAATCCTGATAGCCTAAAAATGTTCCACGCTCGGTTAACATGATATTTGAGTTTCCAGATTCACGAACTTTATCCACTGCAAATTTCATCGACTCAGCCGAAAGAAATTGTCCTTTTTTAATGTTCAC
>SXGT01211456.1_pt1 | contig 20487 bp, 17 predicted proteins | sample 3176221 | NCBI WGS metagenome assembly SXGT01 (sample SAMN11356862, study PRJNA531348) | freshwater metagenome | isolation source: freshwater sample F1-120 | place: China: Fuxian Lake, Yuxi | collected 2017-12-25
CTGCGCCGACGCGGTAAGCTCGATCGCCGCGGCGGTCGAATTGCCGCCGGTGCCGGCGCTGATCGGGATGCGGCCCCTGGCGTGCTCGACGGCGAGGCGGATGAGTTCCTTGTGCTCGTCGAAGTCCACGGTCGGCGATTCGCCCGTGGTGCCGACGACGACGATGCCGTCGGTACCCTCGGCGACGTGCCAGTCGATGAGCTTGCGGAAGCGGGCAAGGTCGAGCCGCCCGTCCTCGTGCATTGGCGTGACGATCGCTACCAGGCTGCCGGTGATCATGCGCGCTACTCCTGAAGAAACCTGACCCGTGATTTTACTGGATTCACCGTACGATGGCGCAAAGTCGTTGAATCATGGCGATAAAGCGTGCTAACTCCTTCGGAATAACGAGAAAACTCCTCTCGCAATTCCACATCTCTACCGTCAATGAGCGCAAGGATCAGCTAGGGGAAGAAGAGAATTGTGGAAAGGTTAGCCTACCCGAGGTTGGCGCCGCATGGGTTGCCGGCTCCGAGGTCTACACGGTCGGCCTCAATGCCGGCGCCGGCAAGGTGCTCTTTCGCATCGCGCGCCTACATCGAGAATCGAAGGTCACGCAGTATGAGGCTCAGTTGATCGTCTCGCATTGGATCAGGCTCGGGCGCACGCTCACCCCTGACGAGGTGGATGTGCTGGTGTTCGCCAACGCGTTGAGCGGAAAACCGAAGCCTACGGCTGCGTAGGTTCCAGCCCCATTCGTTCGCTGTACTTGCGCTTGATCTCCTGCGCCTTCCTGCTCTGCTTCTCCATGCGCGCTTGGTACTCCTCGTCGGTGAGGCTGCCGCGTCGATGCTCACGCCGGTAGCGCGAGGTGGTCTCCGAGTTGTCGCGAATCTCGGCGTCGCGCTTCTGAGAAAGGTTGCGGCGAAGTTGGTCCTCTGGGTAAGCGGAGAGCTTCACCCCCGCGCTGGAGGCCACCGCCTGCGGCAGGCTCTTCTCACGCCCGAAGTCGTCCGTCGCTCCCGTATCCGCCGCTTGGATCGAGCGCCACGAGTAGGTCTGGAGCAACCCCTTCTCCGTCACCAGCGCATCGGCAAGGTAGCCCACCGGGTTCGGCAACGGCAGGTTCGGAGAGAGGAAGCGGAACACGTGGTCCACCAGCTTCATCATCGCCTCGTCGTAGTCGTCCGATTCTTTCCACAACTCCTTGCCGGTGAACGAGTTCTTGTTCGAGGCCATCTCCATGCCTAGCGCGAAGAAGCCCCCGAGCGAGAGCCACTGCGGCAGCGGGATCGCCGCGTGCGAGCCTTGCACGTCGATCAGATCGCCGCCGGGAATCCAGCGGCGGATGTCGAGGAACACAGGGGAATCGTGGTCGTCGTTCCACGGCATGCGCACGAGACGCGGCGTACCGAGGATCGTGGACCCGCGCTTCTCATCCGGCAATAGCGCGCGTTCCTTGTCCTCGTCGTCCCCGCCAAGGCCGAGCATGGCGTATGCGAGCGCGTTCACCGCATATCCAGCGGCGGCGTACTTCATCATCTTCCACGGCTTCTTCGCTGCCGTCTTGGCGAGAATGGGGATCACGCGGTAGCTGAAGGCGAGGAACGGGAACGGGCCGCGACGCAACGCCTGAATCCACGGCGCGTTGATGCGGTAGTCGAGGAACGCAGCACGCGCCTCCTTCGCCGCTTCGCGGTCGCCCTTGCCGGCGTTGGTTTCCTTCAGCCATTTGGCGAAGCGGAAGACCGAATCTTCCAGCCCGTAGGCGGCGATCATCGTATCGAACGGCGCCTTCGCAACCTGTGAGAGCTTCTTCTGCGACAGCGCAGCAAACGCTTGGCGCAGGTTCCCGCGCGCCGCAAGCGACACGGCTTGGATCACCGAGAGGCTGGCGAGCGTGTCGTTCTCCTCCCCTTGCAGTTTGGCGAGGATCGGCTCGATGATCTCACGGCGCAACTCGTGCAGAGCCGGTGTACCAAGCTCGGCGCCGGAGTCCAGATACCGGGTGAGCAGCGCCTTCGCTGCCTCGTCTCCCTGCTCGGCGTCGATCAGCGTGCGCAGCGAGTCGTACAGGTTCTTGTGGCTCACCTCGGCGATGTCGGCGAGGATGAAGTTCGACATCACGTTGTTGGTATGCACGGCCGGGGAAAGAGCGGTCTTGCTGATCTTCCACGCGCGCAGCAACTCGTCGTAGAGACGCCAGATCGACGAGGAGGATTGCGCGTTGATCGTGGCACGGATGTCGTTCCAGATGTGGCCGGGGATGTAGCGGCTCTGGATCGCGCCATACTTGTACAGGCGCGTGCCCTGAGCCACGGTTCCGGGCACCTGCACCCACTCATCGTCGGCGTAGGTCTTCAGCGTCACCATGCTGTCGGAGGTGTCGGCCACGCGACCACCCTTCTCCGCCACGGCTTCCTCATCCGCAACCGAGTATTCCCTCCCCACCCACGCGAGGAACTTCGCCGTCTCGATGTCGTGAACCTGCGCGATCATCGTGCGCGCGAAGGAGTACCGAACCTCCTCGATCTCCCCAAGGCGCTCGCGCTCTGCGCGCGTCAAGTCGCGCCACATGCCAACGCGGTTCCCCTCCGCGTAGCGCGCCTCCCACACCCCGTCGTTCCTCCAGCCGGCGTACGTCGCCGGGATCGGTTGCCCCGCCGGCAGGTACACCACGCGCTGAAGCTGCCCAATGCTCTCGGCGCTCGCGTGCTTGCGCAGTTCCAGCCGCACGTAGTGATCCCCCTTCGTCACCCCCGGCACACGCTCCGGCGCCACGTCATCGCGCAGCCCTCGTCCACGATAGGTGTCGGCGCGGATCGCCTTCGCGCGCTGACTGGCCGCCACGGACTGTGGGTTCTGCACCTCGTACTTCTTGTAGGAGCGATGCAGGTACGCCATGTGGTTGCGCTCGTAGGACTCCTGCGACAGCAACCCAAGACTCACCGCCTCCTTGCCAAGGCGGTCGATCATCTGCTTCATGTCCGCAAGCGCTTGACGGGAGCCTTCCGGCAGCATGGCGAGAAGGCGCTGCTCCTCGGCCTCATTCGGCTTCTCGTTCATCCACAGGTAGGCGACACGCGACTCGGCGTGATCGAGCGCGGCGATGCGGTCCACCATCTCCTTCGACTGGCGAAGCGACTTCTGCACCGCGATCTCGCGGTCGTCTCGCCGGTCGAGGTACGGCTCCGGCAACCCGTAATCGGAGATCATGCCGTGCGCCACCTGCTGACGAATATCCCCGCCCTTCCAGAAATCGCGGTTCCACATCGTCACCCTGTCGTAGATGCGTGAGGTGATTGGTGCAATGAGCTTGCCCGGAATCTTGGCCGCCAGATCGGCGACCGCGTTCGCGGCATCGAGCGCCATGCCTACGGGACGCGCGGCAACGAGCGCACCCTTCGCGACGGAGAGCGCCGCCCCCTTCATCGCACCGGGCTTCTTCGGCGCGAAGCGATCCGGCTGCGAGTACAGCGCAAGTGGCGCCACCTCCTTGCGATCACGAAGGAGCGACGGCGGCAGCTTCCCATCCAACATCTCCTCGACCGCATTCGGATTCTCCACCAGCGCTTGCGTGAAGATGGCACGCGCCACCGTGGCGGGGCCAACACCCCACTTCACGCGCTGCTCTTCGGTGGAGAGGGCGGCCACCTCCTTCCCGTTGACCGTCTTGCCATCTCGGGTGAACACCATACCCTCGAAATCGAAGCCGTACTTCTTCGCCTCTGGCACCTTATCGAAGGTGTTGTTCATCGAGGTGATGAGCATGATGGCGAGATTCTTGTCGTTCTCCGCACGATTGCGCGGCGCATCGTCCCATCCGGCGAGACCCTGATCCCTGTGCGGACGCATGAACTCCGTCGAGCCGAACTTCAAAGCAGCCGAAAGCATCTGCTCGGTGCGTCGGAAAGTGTTGATCGCCGATAGGCCGGCCGGGTCTGGAATGAGCTTGATGTTGTTGTTGTGCGCCCAATTCAGCACGACCGGGTAGATGTACGATCCGATCTGCGAACCCTTAATGGCCGACGAGATGTCAAGGTACGCGGTGTCGGTCATCGCGTCCTCGTTCAGGAACCCGACTATCGGTCCATCTCCAGATTTCGAGGTGAACTGAATGGCGTAGGTCGCGCCAGTTTCGTCCGCGTGGGAGATGTTCACGCTCATCACCACATGATCCCTGTCGGTGTCGGCGATGATCTCGGCGAGCTTCTTCTTCTTCGACGGCTCGATCTTGAAGATGTCCTTCGCCTCGGAGAGCTTCCTCCAGCCTGAGACGATGCGTGCTACCGCGTCCCGCTTGAACTGATGGATCACCGAGTGCGCCTCGAACGGGTTCTTGATCGTCCCTGTGCTTACTTCCTTGTCGAGGCGCACGTTGAGCGCGTTGATTGCCTGACGACGCGTGCGGTGGTAGCTGATCTCCTCTCCATCCACCACCGCCCAGAAGCCCTTTGTGCTCGGCTCTAGCCGGATGACGTAGCGACCATCGGCTGTAAGCGAAACCCACTCCCCATCTCTCGGGCGCAATGCCCACGTGATCTTCGCGGAGTATTCTCCGCCGGCCGCCGAGCGTTCCAGCGCGGCCTCGAAATCGTCGAAGCTCTGCGTGTAGTCCAGATCATCCATCGTCGCCATCGCGCCAGCTTCATCGCGAGGGACGGAGCGGAGCATCTGCGAATTGCTGCTCGGCTTCTGGTTGAAGACCGACTTCACCTGCTTCGGATCGAATGCGACGAACAGCCCCGGCCCGTACTGAATGCCATCGTGGCCTTTGAGCTTCGCGCGATTGGCGAGCAAACGCTGGTGCGACTTGTAGCTCTCGACGAATTGCGCCGCCACCTTCTCGCGCTCATCGAGCACGTACGGGTTCTTGATCGAGAGGTACGCCGGGATTACGCGAGGGGCGGTGTTCACTCTGGCATAACGCCCGGTGCGGTGATCGAACTTCAGGTCATTGCTCTCGTTATCCGTGGCGTACATCGACGCCTCTTCCGGGTCGGCGGAAAAGAAGGTGCCGCGCTGTCCGATCCTGAACGACTTGAAGTCGATGTCCTTCGAGGTGCCGTGGAACATCACGAGCGGCGCCCCATCCTTGTCCACCACCTTCGACCCCTCGAACCACGCCTTCCACTCCGGGGTCTGCGGCGCGCTCGGTCGCGAGTCTAGCGACTGCCCTTCCGCGCGCTTCTTCGTGTCGCCACTCTCCAGCCAGAGCTTGAACGTGTCCACGTCCTTGTACGGGGTCACGCTGTCGGCGCCATTCCATCCCTTCGTGTAGTTGTCGAGATACGCATCGAACGCCTCGCGCGCAGTGGCCGCGCCAAGCATCACCTTGTGCTCGTCGAACTTGCTGCTGGCGATGGATTTGGACTGATCGACTACGAACACCTGTCCGGCGTAGTCGTTCGATAGCCCCGGCTTCACGAACACGTCCACGGGTTCGCCATCACCGCCCTTGGTGCGCTTGATGTAGCCGTAGTGCCACTTGAGCGTGGGCCACTCTGGGCGACGCTTGGAGCCAGCCGGGTTCTCGATGGTGATCGACAAGCCGGAGACCGTGACGTGCCCCTTGGCGTAGTTGCCGGCCTGCTTCTGCGCGTCGCTCGGTTGCGGCAACTCGTTGTCGGTGGAGGTCGCCGCCTCGCGCGCCGCTTCGTCCACGGTCTTGCGCTGAGATCGCGGCTGAGATATACTCTCTTGCAGCGGCACCCCCGTCTGCTGTGCAGGTTTGGCAGACTGTGCGGGACCGGCTTCTACCTTCGGCCGCTCGGCGATTGGTGCCGCGAAAACCGGAGGCTTCCCCCACACCCGCAGCCCTTCCTTCTCCCACGTACGCAGCGCCGACTCGGCGCGCGGGTGCACGCTCGGGATGAAGGTCACGTCGGCGTTCAGCGCGCGACCGTTCGGCTCCAGCGCGACCGCAGCGTACAAACCGTTGCGGAACTCCTTCAGGATCGCGATGAAGCTGCCCTTGTTCATGTTGCGCTCGCTCGCCCTGTAGACGGCGATCAGCTTGTCGCGCAACAGCGTGTCGATGTCGCGCACGATGGACTCGGGAATTTTCACGCCCTTGTGATCGCCACGCTCGTACGCGTCCTGACTCTTCAGCCAGATCGTCGAGAAGGTGCCGACCACGTACGGATGCGGGAACGCAGGCTTGCCGTCGATCACGATCTTGTCGAGCGCGCCAACGGCGTCGGGCAACGCGATCACGTCACGCGCGATGATGGACCTCGCCTTGTCGTTCTCCGCTGTGTTGTAGCGCGCCCGGATGTTGTCGATCTGGGACGACAACGGACGAGAGGCAAGCGCCTCCGGCGAGGTTACTTCTTCGGCGCTGCTTGCGCCTTCTTCGCCGGTTGCTTTGCGGAGTCGGCGCTCGACTTCGGCGCGAACGGAATCAGGACTCCCGGCCCCTTGCCGAAGAACGTCTCGCCCGGTTTCTTGTCCCGCCAGATCACCTTGCCCATAGCGCGTTCCTTCCAGTGTCACCGGCTCACCGATGTAGTCGGACCTGAAGCGATCAGAGACCGCCGTGAAGTCGCCTACCTTCGCGAGCGCAGCGGTCATTTTATCACGGAACATCTCTTCCGCGATCCCCGAGAAGTTGCCGAACACGAGCGCGCCATCGCGCGCCGTAAACCCGGACGCCTCTGGGAACTCTCTGAAAATGGTTGCGAAGAGTTCTGCTGTCTCGCGCTGCGACAGGCGATGGCCGGGGAAGACCTTCACGAACTGCGCGACGTTCTCGCCGTCCGTGATCGACTCGTCGTAGGCGATCACCGCCTTCTGCGCGAGTGCGTAGCCCATCACGCGCGCCGCCTCCAGCGCGAATGGTTCGAGCGTGATGCCGCGCTGGCATACTTAGCTGAACGAATTGTGGAAATCGACCATGATGATTGTGAACCAATCATAGACAAGCCATTGATAAAAAGCAGTTACCTGCGATCAGCACAGAGCCGTTGAATCATCGCGGGTTTCGGCGTTTCCCGATAACCCTGCTCAAACGCCCGCACTTCCAGCGACGCACCAAACACCTGCCATAACTCCCCCGCCCGCAAGAGGAACTGCGGGTTGGACGGTTTGCCGTGGCGTTCGTTCCCCACCATGAATGTCTCGTAGAGCAGGACGCCGCCCGGCGCGAGCGCGGCGAGGATGGCGGGAAAGAGCGGCCGGTGAAGGTAGTTCGCCACCACGACCGCGGAAAACCGCCTGCCCCCGAGCGGCCACGGACTGCCGTCTTCGAGGTCCGCCTGAAGCGTCGTTACCCGCGGCGCATCGGCCAGCGTTGCGAGCGCCTCGAGGTCGCGGTCCAGAGCCAGCACCCGGTGGCCCCGCGCCGCGAACAGGCGCGCGTGGCGCCCCCGCCCGCAAGCGAGGTCCAGGACCTCTCCCGCCGGCACGAGGTCCGCCCAGCGCGCCATCCATTGCGACGTGGGCAGTGCGGCCATGCTCATCGCCGCGGCGCCTACTTGAGACGCGTCACCTGCGGCAGGTCGCAAGCCAGGATCGCTTCGCGCAGCGCCTGGATCGCCTGCGGCCGCGGGAAGCTCTTGCGCCACGCGAGCGCCACACGGCGCGTCGGAACGGGGCGGGAAAACGGCCGCACGCGGATCAGGCCGCCCGAGCCCTGCGCCACCGAACTCGAAGGCAGCACGGTGATGCCGACGCCGCTCGCCACCATCTGGCGGATGGTCTCGAGCGAACCGCCCTCCAGCGTGCGCTGCAGGCCGCTCGCGGAGCGGTGCACCTTGGCGCACAGGTCGAGCACCTGGTCGCGAAAGCAATGGCCGGCGCCCAGCAGCAGCAGGCTCTCCTGCTCCAGTTCGTCGGCGCCGATGCTCTTGCGTTTCTCGAACGGATGACCTTGCGGCACCGCGACCAGGAACGGCTCTTCGTACAGCGGCTGGGTCTCGACGCCCTGCTCCGCGAACGGCAGGGCCAGCACGATGGCGTCCACCTCGCCCTGCTTCAGCATGGTGCCGAGCACGTGGGTGTAGTTCTCGTGGATGATGAGCTGCATCTTCGGCGCCGCGCGCCGCAGGATCGGCACCAGCCGCGGGAACAGGTAAGGCCCGATGGTGTGGATGGCGCCCATGCGCAGCGTCCCCGCCAGCGGGTCGCGCCCGGCCTGGGCGATCTCCCTGATGCGCGCGGACTCCTCCAGCACGCGCTGCGCCTGCTCGACGATCGCGCTGCCGGTCTGGGTCACCGAGATCTCGCCGGCGCCACGCTCGAACCGCAGCACGCCGAGCTCCTCCTCGAGCTTCTTGATCGCCACCGACAGCGTCGGCTGTGATACGAAGCAGGCGCTGGCGGCACGGCCGAAGTGCTTCTCGCGGGCGACCGCGACGATGTACTTGAGCTCCGTAAGGGTCACTTCCTACGAGTCACTTCCTGCGGGCGGCGTGGTACAGCGGGATGCCGACCAGCATGACCACCAGCCCGGCGAGCACCAGGTTGCCGAACTTCGGCCCGTAGACCGGGTTGAAGATGTAGGCCAGCGCCTTCCACAGCATGAAGCCGCACATGCCGCAGAACACCAGCGGCACCACCGGGTACAGCGGCACGCGGAACGGCGGCGGTGCGCTGTCGCGCAGGCGGTGGGTGAACAGGGCCAGCCCGGTGAGCAGGAAGAAGGTCCAGAACACCGGCGCCGTGTACGCCACCATGGCGTCGAAACCGTCGCGCGTCGCGAGCCCGGCGGCCGCCACCAGCACCAGCGTGATCGCGCCCTGCAGCACCAGCGAATTCGCCGGCGTGCTGCCGCTCGCGCGCCACGCACCGAGACGCGCGAACATGGCAAAGTCGCGTCCCATGGCGAAGTTGGTGCGTGCCCCGGTGAAGATCGCGGCGTTGATGGTGGTGAGCGCTGAGACGCAGACGATGAGGGAAATCAGCACCGCGCCCTTGTCGCCCGCGATCAGGCGCATGACATCCGCACCGACCGCCTTCGAGCCTGCGACGCCACCCTGCCCCAGCGCCATCAGGTAACCGATGTTCACCAGCATGTAGAGGGCCGTCACGCCGACGATGCCGGTCACCAGGATCCTCAGCATGTTGCGGCGCGGGTTCTGCACCTCGCCCGCGAGGTAAGCGGCCTCGTTCCAGCCGCCGAAGGTGAAGAACACGAACATCATGGCGAAGAGAAAGTCCCCGCCGCCCTTCGCGGGCGCCGCCGCCTTTGCCTCGCCGCCCATCAACATGCCGACGGCCGCGAGGAACAGCAAACCGGCGATCAGGACGATCTCCATGACCTTCTGCAGCGACTTCGTCTGCAGCGTGCCCACCAGGTTGAGCACCGTGAGGAACAGGACCGAAAGCGCGGCGTAAACCGTCGCGCCGTGCGCGCCGAGGCCGAAGATGGCGTTCGCATACTCGCCGAAGACGAAGGCCACCGCCGCGATGGCGCCGGTCTGGATCACCGTCATGCGTGACCAGGCGAAGACGAACGCCACGCCCGGATGCAGGCCGCGCGCGAGGAAGGTGTATTCGCCGCCCGTTTCCGGGTGGCGCGAGGCGAGTTCCGCATAGACCAGCGCGCCGCACAGCGACACCACGCCGCCCAGCAGCCACGCAGCGAGAAACCAGACCGGACCATCGGTGTTGCCCGCGACCACTGAGGGCGCCTTGAAGATGCCGACACCGATCACCATGCCGACCATCAGGAAGATGCCGTCCGGAACCGACAGCAACGGCTGCGGCTCTCCGGATGCGGCGGCTACCGGCTTCTGCTCGCGCTCCATGGCATCCTCCTCGTCTGTTCACCGTCCGACACGCGCAGCTCGCCCTCGATGCGCTCACCCTTGAGCGTGCCGTTGAAACGGTGGTTCCACACCTTGCCGCCGATGGTGCCGGTGCCGAGCATGATGACATCTTCGCCCTTCAGGCCGACGCCGCGGATGATCACCTCGCCCGCGCCGGAGCGCGCTTTCACCTCCAGCAACTGGTATTTCTGCGCGATGTCGAACTGCCAGGCACCGCCGTGCTCCGCGAGCGTGCCGGTCCAGCGCCCGCGCAGGTCTGCCGGCACGATCCACAGCATCACGCGCGAGCGTCCCACCGGCCCGACCAGCTTGTCCGGCGTGCGCAGCTCGATGGTCTCATCCGGCGTCCAGTCGCCGAGGTCGTAGTCGTGCGAGACGATGCGCGTGCCGGGTTTGAGCATCCCGATCAGGCGCGGACGCAGCTTGAGGTTGACCTCGGGCAGCAGGTACAGGGTCACCACGTTGGCCTTCGACAGGTCGGTGTCGAACAGGTCCAGCACCTCGAAGCGCACGCGCCCGGCGACCCCGGCGCGCGCGGCGTTCTGCCGCGACAGCTCGATCAGGCGCGGGTCGATGTCGACGCCGAGTCCGCTCGTGCCGAAGCGCTTCGCCGCTTCGATGACGATGCGCCCGTCGCCGGAGCCGAGATCGATGAGGTAGTCGCCCGCCTTCGGCGCCGCCAGGTGCAGCATGCGCTCCACCACTTCGCTCGGCGTGACGACGAAGGGCGTCGTGCCGTCGTCGTACGCCGCGACCGCGAACGGGAAACCGAGCACCGCGCACAGCGCGAAACTCCTGAGGAACCGTCGTCGGCTAGAATGCGCAGTCATCGCGGCGCGCATTTTCGCAGAAAGCGCGGGCCGACGCTCCTCGTAGTTCAATGGATAGAACGAGCGCCTCCTAAGCGCTAGATTCCGGTTCGATTCCGGACGAGGGGACCATGCATGCCCCGCGTGCGGGGCATGCATGGTCCCCGGGGGGGGACGCAAGCTCGGTACAGGGGAACCAAGGTTCCCCCGTACCCCCTCCTGAGCGGAGAAGGTGACGCGAGCTACATCGGCCGTTCTCGCCAGGGCGGCGCTTCCTTCCAGCCTTTCGAACGCATGCAGCCGTCGTGCATGCGCGCCGATAGCTGCTGCAGCGGGTTCACCTGCAGGTCGCAGTCGTCGCTGTCGCGCTGCATGTCGGCCGCGGACTTCGACGGGTGCACCCAGTCGGTGCCGCAGCCGGCGAGCAGCAGCGCCGCAAGCACGAGGGCGCGCTTCATGACGGGCTCCCGACGCTGAATTGCAGGTACGGCTCGCGCTTGATCTGGTCAAGCAGGTTCAGTTCCCAGGTCAGGTACTGCTGCATCGCTTCCTCCACGCCCACGTTCCGATCATAGGGACGGTACCAGACATCCTCGGTCGCCGTAAGCAGTTTCGGGTCGCTGTCGCCCGCGGCCGGCTCGGTCGGATAACCCGCGTGGTTCCACTCCGCCGTGCCGCCTTGCAGGTAGCGTGCGCCCGCGTAGCCGAGCGCGATCGCGTCCTGCGCAGCGAAACGCGACAGCCTGCCGTTCGCGCAGGCGAACACCAGCTTTGCCCCCTTGTCGAAGCGCTGCAGGCAGTACGCGAGGCGCGAGCGGATCGCGTACCACGCACCGGGGATGCGTCCCCTGCGGTACTTCAGGCTCTCGCCCACGTCGATCGCCTCGGCGGCCCCTGCATCGAGCGCGGCCCTGAGATCCGCGGCTGCGATGCCGGGTGCGGTCAGCGCCTCCTCGCCGAGCGCGGGCGGCCCTGCCTTCCCGGTCTCCAGCGGCACCTTCAAGCCGCCGCGCAGCACGCAGACATCCGTCCAGCCCATCTGCTGCAGCCAATGCGCGGTCATGATGGCCTGCACCGCGTCGCCGTCGACCAGCACCAGGCGCGCATGGCGCACGGCGGCGTAGACATCCGTGGATTGCACCAGCTGACCGCCCGGCGCACTCACCGATCCGGCACGGCGGCCGGCCGCATAATCCTCCGGCAGGCGCACATCGAACACATAGGTGGTGCGTGAACCGTCGCGCTGGTACGCGGCCAGTTGCGCCTCGTCGATGAAGCCGATGCCGTAGCGGCGGGCGACGTCGCCCGCCAGCGCCTGGGCCGCCGCCAGCGACTTCGCGTCCGGCACCGGCGCGAGGTTGGACTCGCCCTTCGCTACCTGCAGACCCGACAGGTGCCACCCCATGGTGCCGTTCTTCAGCGCTACCACCTTGTTTCGCAGACCGGCGTTCCTCAGGCTCTGCGCGCCGATGATGGAGCGCGTGCGGCCTGCGCAGTTCACCACCACCGTGGTGTCGGGCGACCTCACCAGACCGGGAACGCGGTAGACCAGTTCGGCGCCCGGGCAATCCGCGGCGCCGGGAATGCTCATCATGCGGTACTCGTCCAGCGGCCGTGAATCCACCACCACGATGTCGCGTCCCTCGTCCTGCCATTGCTTGAGCGTCCGCGCCTCGATGTGCGGCGTCTCGTTCTCGTGCTCCACCACCTCGCCGAAGGCCTTGGAGGGAACGTTCATGCCGGAGAAGAGCTCGAAGCCGGCTTCGCCCCACGCCTTCGCGCCGCCGCGCAGCACGGCGAGGTTGAGGTAGCCATGGCGCCGCAGCACGCCTGCGGCCCGCTGCGCGAGACCGTCGTCGTCGTCCACCAGCACGATGCGCACCCCCTTGCGCGGCAGCAGCGAAGGCGCGCGAAGTTCCAGCTGCGAAAGCGGCAGGTTCGAGGCCACCAGCAGGTGCGAGCGCGCGAACACGCCGCCCTCGCGCACGTCGAGCAGCGCGAGCTCGCCGCCGTCCGCCAGCATGGCGCGCAATTCCGCCGCCGCGACCAGGGGTGAAAGGAATTCGGGCGCGGCCATGAAGCGCTGGTACCGCCCGCCGCTGGAACCCGGGAAGAACACCCGCTCGGGAAGGTGCGCGAGGCTGCGACCGTAGAGGTGCAGGTGCAGCGAGCGGCCCTTGCCCAGCACCTCGATGGTGTGGAAGTCGTCCGGCAGGAACGCCACCGCGTTGCCCTTTGTGCAGGTGAGCGCCCAGCGGCGTTCGAGTGCGCCTTCGCCGGGCTTCGAGCGGTCGTCCACCCGCTCGTAGGCGACGTTGTGCTCCTCGCCGAACACGCCGGAGATCGACGCCCAGGTGGTGTGGTTGTGCGGCGGCTGGGCCTTGCCGCCGACGCCGGCCGAAGCGTAGAGCGCGTAGCGCAGGTCCTCGTCCACCGAGAGTTCGAAAATCGCGCCGGGCTTGCCGGGCGCGGCGAAAAAGGAATCCTCGGGAAACAGCTCCGTCCTCGAAGCAAGCTCGATCAGCACGCCCTTGATGCGCTCCAGCGCGTTGCGGTCGACCGCGGGCTGCGGCGCGATCTCGCGCACGCGCGCGAGCGCCGCGCGCACCGCGTCGTGGCGTGCCTGCATCAGGTCGGTCTGCATGGGCATCTCCGATAGAATCGCCGCGGGAGGAACGGCATGGTTTTCCACGGCAGATGGTACGACGAAGTGGCGCTCGGCGAGAAGTTCGGCGACCGCCTGACGGTGACCGAAACGCACCTGGTGCTCGGCTCGGGCCTGTTCGGCGACTTCAATCCCCTGCACGTGGACGAGGTGTTCGCCTCGCGGTCCATGTTCGGCTCGCGCATCCTGCACGGGCCGTTCACCAGCGCGCTCGTCGCGGCTCCGGTGGGCATGTTCTTCGCCGGCACGGCGATCGCCTACATGGAGCACGCCTGCCGCTTCCGGGCGCCAGTGCGCGTCGGCGACACGCTCGCCACCGAATGGCTGGTCACCGAGCTCAAGCCCAAGCCCAAGCACAAGGGCGGCATCGTGGTGATGCGCGGCGTGGCGAAGAACCAGCACGGCGACATCGTCGTCGAGGCCGACGGCAAGATCCTGGTCGCTTCGAAACCGGGCTAGCGCGCGTCGCGCCGGTCGCCGCCCCGGCGCCGGTCAGGCCCCTTGTAGGCGGGATCGCGACGCTTGCGGCGATCCGGTCCGCGCACCCAGACCGACCCGGCACCGGGTTTTTTCTCTTCGAGCTTTTCCCCCGCACGCCGGCGCAGCACGTCGGCCTGTTCCTGCAGAGCGTCCGATTGCTTGCGCAGGGCGTCGGAGCGCGCCAGCATGGTCAAGGCGCCCTGCGTCGGCTCGCCCTTGCGCTCCCGCGCCCCCATCAGCAACCAGAAGCTGCAGGCGTTGAGCAGCACGTAGATCATCTCCATGATGAGCATCGGCATGAAGATGCGGCGGCTGGATTTGTCGCCGAACGCGAAGTAGAAACCGTCGAACGAGCCCACCGTGGTGCGCCCCGCCCAGGGGAAGGCCTCGAACGGCGGAAACAGCAGCACCACCACCAGGTTGAGGAACGCCATGACGAGGACGATAAGGCGCGGCGCGAGCGGTCGCGGCCGCGACAGCACGATGAACGAGGCCACCGCATTGCCCACCACGCCGTAGACGGCGAAGAACAGCAGGTCCGCGTTCACCGCGCGGTTCGGCGGCACCGCCCACACCGGGTAAAAGGCGTCGAAGTAGCGCAGGCCGCGGTCGGTGAGCGAGACCACGTCGAACGGCGGGAACAGCATCAGCACGAGCAGGTTGACGAGCGCGCCGACCAGCACGATGTTGGCAAAACGGTTCATGCGGTTCTCGCTTCCTCTCGCTTGCGCAGTTCCTTGCGCTGCACTTTGCCGGTGGTGGTCATCGGCAGCGCGTCGATGAACTCGATCTCCTTCGGGTATTCGTAGGGCGCGAGGCGCCCACGCACGTGCGCGCGGATCTCGTCCTCCAGCGCGCCGCTCGCCTGCTGCCCGGGCTGCAGCACGATGAAGGCCTTGATGATGGCGCCGCGCGCCGCGTCAGGCTTGCCGATCACCGCCGCGTTGGCCACCGCGGGATGGCGCACCAGGCAACTCTCGATCTCCGCCGGCCCGATGCGATAGCCGGAACTCTTGATGACGTCGTCCGAGCGCCCCTGGTACCAGATGGTGCCGTCCTCGTCCATGCGGCCCTGGTCGCCGGTCAGGCCCCAGTCGCCGATGAACTTCTCGCGTGTCGCCTGCGGGTTCTTCCAGTACTCGAGGAAGAACACCGGGTCCGGCGCGCCGTGCACGTCGGTGCGCCGCACCGCGATTTCGCCGAGCTCGCCGCGCGGCATTTCCTCCCCGCCTTCGCCGATCACGGCGACGCGGTGCCCGGGGTACGCGCGCCCGATTGCCCCCGGCTTGACGGGCCACGCCGACTGGCAATTGCCCACCACGTAGTTGATCTCGGTCTGGCCGAACATCTCGTTGACCGTGACGCCCAGCTCCTCGCGGCACCAGTCGATCACCGGGACACCGACCGATTCCCCCGCGCTCATGATCGAGCGCAGGTCCAGCCGGTAGCGCTGCCTCGGCGCGGGCACCGCCTTCATCATCAGCTTGAGCGCGGTCGGGAAAAGGAAACTGTTGCGCACGCCGTAGCGCTCGAGCAGGTCATAGGCGCGTTCCGGGTCGAACTTGCCGCGATAGCCGAGGATCGGCAGGCCGAAGCTCCAGGTCGGCAGCAGCGCGTCGAACAGCCCGCCCGCCCAGGCCCAGTCCGCGGGCGACCAGAACATGTCGCCCGGACGCGGGAAGAAATCATGCGAGTGGACGAACCCGGGCAAGTTGCCGAGGACGCAGCGGTGCGCCTCGAGCGCGCCCTTGGGCGCCCCGGTGGTGCCGCTGGTGTAGATGATGATGGCCGGATCGTCGGGGCCGGTGTCGACGCAGGCGAAGCCGCTCGCCGCCTTCGCCAGCAGCGCGGCCCAGTCGTGCACGCCGGCCTCGCGCGCGCCCCCCGCGCCGATCACGTGCCGCAGGTGCGTGAGTCGCTCGCGCACCGCCAGCAGATTGGGCAGCGTGGTCGGTTCGACGATCGCCACCGAGGCCTCGGCGTGCTGCATGCGGTATTCGAGGGCGTCCGGGCCGAACAGGTGCGACAGCGGCAGCGCCACCGCGCCCATCTGGAAGATCGCCATGTAAGCGATGGCGCTTTCGGGACGCTGCGGCAGGACGATGGCGACGCGGTCGCCGCGCCTCACGCCGAGCGCGGCGAGCGCGTTGGACAGGCGGTTGGCCTGCTGCTGGATGTCCCAGAAGCTGTACGCCGCCTTCGTGCCGGACTCGTCTTCCCAGTACAGCGCGAAGCGCGAGCGATCGCCCGCCCAGCGCCTGCAACACGCCTGCGCGATGTTGTAGCGGGCGGGTACCTGCCAGCGGAAACCGCGGTACAAGGATTCGTAGCGATCGGTCATGCAGGTGCGATTATCGCCTGATCCCGCTGTCCAGCCTGACAACATCTGTCAGCCGCCCCGCAGTTCGCGTTTTGCGCTAGGGCGGTTTACCATTCCGTGGTGAGATTCTGCTCGAATTGCGCGGCGCCGGTCTCCAAGCGGGTGCCGCCGGGCGATTCGCTGCCGCGCTTCGTCTGCGACCAGTGCGGCGAGATCCACTACCAGAACCCGCGCCTGGTGGTCGGCACGCTGCCCGAGCGCGACGGCAGGCTGCTGCTGTGCCGCCGCGCCATCGAGCCGCGCTACGGCTACTGGACGCTGCCAGCCGGCTACATGGAGAACGGCGAGACCACCGCGCAGGCAGCGATCCGCGAGACCGGCGAGGAAGCAGGGGCGCGCATCGAGCTGGGCGAGCCTTTCACCATGATCTCGATTCCCTACGTCAACCAGGTGCACCTGTTCTACCGAGCCCGCCTGGTCGATCTCGACTTCAAGCCGGGCGACGAGACGCTGGAAATCGCGCTCGTCGAGGAAGCGCAGGTGCCGTGGAAGGAACTCGCCTTCCGCACGGTTTCCATGACGCTCAAGCAGTGGTACGAGGACCGCCGCTCCGGCGCGTTCGGTTTCCACGCCTCCGGAATAGAAAAGCGCTAGGCATTACTGCTGTGCGTGCCCTGAGCCGGCCTCCGGCGTCGCGCCGATCTTGTGGATCGACAGGTCCGCGCCGTTGAATTCCTCTTCCTCGTCCAGCCGGATCCCGCCCATCGCCTTCAGCCCGCCGTAGACGATCGCGGCCCCCACCACCGCGACGACGATGCCGAGCAGGGTTCCGCTCACCTGCGCCATGAAGCTCACGCCGCCCATGCCGCCGAGCGCCTTGGAGCCGAAGATGCCGCAGGCGATGCCGCCCCACGCGCCGCAGATGCCGTGCAGCGGCCCGACGCCGATCACGTCGTCCACCTTGAGGCGGTTCTGCGTGTAGGTGAAGAGGTGGGTGAACAGCACGCCCGCGACCGCGCCGACGACGAAGCTGCCCGCCGGATGCATCACGTCGGAACCGGCGCACACCGCCACCAGTCCCGCCAGCGGGCCGTTGTGCACGAAGCCCGGATCGTTGCGACCGGCCACCAGTGCAGCGAGCGTACCGCCGGCCATCGCCATCAGCGAATTCACCGCTACCAGCCCGCTGATCTTGTCGATGGTCTGCGCCGACATGACGTTGAAGCCGAACCATCCAACCGAGAGGATCCAGGCGCCCAGCGCGAGGAACGGGATCGAGGACGGGGGATAGGCAAGCACGCGCCCGTCCTTGGCGTAGCGCCCGCGCCGCGCGCCGAGGATCACGACGGCCACCAGGCCGATCCAGCCGCCCACGGCATGGACCACCACCGAGCCGGCGAAATCGTGGAATTCCTCGCCGAAGCTGGCCTTCATCCATGCCTGGAAGCCGAACTTCTGGTTCCAGGCGATGCCCTCGAAGAGCGGGTAGACCAGCGCGACGATCACCGCGGTGGCGATCAGCTGCGGGCCGAAGCGCGCGCGCTCGGCGATGCCGCCGGAAACGATGGCCGGCACCGCCGCGGCGAACGTCAGCAGGAAGAAGAACTTCACCAGCTCGTAGCCGTTCTTCGCCGCCAGCTGTTCCGCGCCGGTGAAAAAGGAAACGCCGTAGGCGACGCCATAGCCCACGCAGAAGTAAGCCACCGTCGAGGCGGCGAAATCCACCATGATCTTGACCAGCGCGTTGACCTGGTTCTTCGAGCGCACGGTGCCCAGTTCGAGGAACGCGAATCCGGAATGCATGGCGAGCACCATGATGCCGCCGAGCAGGATGAAAAGCGTGTCCGAACCGGTCTTGAGCGTTTCCATGGACGGCCTCCCCTGGTCGAAGACGCGCATTGTTGCACACCTGCGGTGGTGCGCAGGAGGCCGGCACATGGCTACAATTTGCCCATGCAACGCCGGGATTTCGTCAAGCTCTGCACCGCCGCCGGCGCCGCGTCGGCGGTGCCGGAATTCGCCGCCGGTGCCGCCTCCCCTGCGTTCTACGCGCGAGTCAAGCTGGTCGACGCGCGCGGCACGCCGCTGCGGGCGAAAACGATTCCCGCGCAAACCAACTTGATCTTCCACTACCCCTATGCCGCGACGCCCTGCTTCCTGCTCAACCTTGGCCGGCCCGCGCGCGCCTCGGCGCTGCTGAAGACCGCCGACAAGCGCGACTACGAATGGAAGGGCGGCGTCGGCGCGCAGCAGTCCATCGTCGCGTACTCCGCGATCTGCGCGCACCAGCTGGCCTATCCCACGCGCGACATCAGCTTCATCAGCTTTCGCGCCGAGTCCAGCCCGCGCAACCGCCATGCGCAGGTGATCCATTGCTGCGCGGAACACAGCCAGTACGACCCCGCCGCGGGCGGCAAGGTGCTGGCCGGGCCCGCGCCGCAGCCGCTGACCGCGATCCTGCTCGAGCACGACGCGCGCACGGACGAGTTGCACGCGGTCGGCACGCTGGGCGGCGAGATGTTCCGCGAGTTCTTCGCCAAGTACGAGTTCAAGCTCTCGCTCGAGCATGGCGGCGCGGTGCGCCAGGCCGTGCACGGCAGCGCAGTGGTGGACGAACTGCAGAACTACTGCCGCCAGCAAGTGAAATGCTAGGAGGGAAGACAGGGCCCCTCCCCCGTCCAGGCGCTGTTCCGGCCGCGTGATCCCCTGGCTTGAGCCGGAGGACCCGTTCCCGCCTGCCGAACGGGCGCTTGCCGAGCCCTGCGGCCTGCTCTGCGCGGGCGCCGACCTCTCCGTCGAGCGCCTGCTGGACGCCTATCGCCGCGGCATCTTTCCCTGGTACTCGCACGGACAGCCGATCCTGTGGTGGTCGCCCGATCCGCGCATGGTGCTCCGCGTTGCGGACTTCAGGGTGTCGCGATCGCTCGCCAAGAATCGCCGCAACCGCGGCTACGAGGTGCGCGTCGACACCGCGTTCGCGCAGGTGCTGGACGAATGCGCCGCGCCGCGCGACGAGGGCGGCACCTGGCTGGGCGCCGAGATGCGCGCCGCATACCTGCGCCTGCACCGGGCCGGCCACGCCCACAGCTTCGAGACCTGGAGCGAGGACCGCCTCGTCGGCGGCCTGTACGGCGTGGCCCTCGGCCGCATGTTCTACGGCGAATCGATGTTCTCGAGGCAGACCGATGCCTCCAAGGTCGCCCTCGCCGCCCTGGTCGACGCGCTGCGCTCGCGCGGCTGGCCTCTCGTCGACTGCCAGGTGCACACGCCGCTGCTGCAGTCGCTGGGGGCGCGCGAGCTTGCGCGACGCGATTTCTTGCGCGAGCTATCGGCGTTGGTAAACTATCCGCAGACTGAGGAGGCCTGGAAGATTGTCGCGGCTTAACGACCTGCCCCATGCGGTACTGCAGTTCTACGTCACCGCGCCGTATCCGTGCAGCTACCTGCCGGAACGCATGGCGCGCTCGCAGGTCGCCACGCCGAGCCACCTGATCAATACCGAGCTCTACGGCGACCTGGTCAAGGCGGGCTTCCGCCGCAGCGGCATCTTCACCTACCGCCCGCATTGCGATTCCTGCCGGGCCTGCATTCCGGTACGCATACCAGTCGCGGAATTCGAAAGCAACCGGTCGCAGCGCCGCGCCTGGAAACAGCACGCCGGGCTCACGGTGCAGGTGCAGGCGCTGAAGTTCCGCCTCGAGCACTACGCGCTCTACCTGCGCTACCAGTCGCGGCGGCATTCCGGCGGGGGCATGGACAACGACAGCCGCGACCAGTACTCGCACTTCCTGCTGCAGAGCCGCGTCGACACCCGCCTGGTGGAGTTCCGCGAGAACGGCCAGCTGATGATGGTGTCGATCGTCGATCACCTGCCCGACGGCGTCTCCTCCGTCTACACGTTCTTCGAGCCCGAGCGCCGGGGCACGAGCCTGGGCACCTTCAACGTGCTGTGGCAGATCGAGACCTGCCTGCGCCTCGGCCTGCCTTACCTGTACCTCGGCTACTGGATCCGCGAGAGCCCGAAGATGGCCTACAAGTCGCGCTTCGCGCCGATCGAAGGCTTCGTCGGCGGCGGCTGGCGCAGGCTCTCGCACCGCGACCTTTCGCACGTGCCGCTCTGAGCGGAATCCTCTACTCGCTCGCTCGGCCGCTGCTGTTCGCGCTCGATCCGGAGCGCGCGCACGAGCTGGCGCTGGGCCTCGCGGACGCGCCCCTGCGCCTGGGGCTCCTGCGCTTTCCCCGCATCGCGCCGCTGCCGGTGAAGGCGTTCGGGCTGGATTTCCGCAATCCTGTCGGGCTTGCAGCCGGGCTGGACAAGAACGCCGAGCACATCGACGCGCATCCTCGACATGTACGGCGAGAAGGACGAGAGCATCATCCCGACGTTCGCGCGCTGTATCTTCGACAAGTTCAAGAAGGACGGCGCGAACTACAAGGTGTGTGTCGCGCCCGGCGCGGGCCACA
>SXGT01598770.1_pt1 | contig 20486 bp, 12 predicted proteins | sample 3176221 | NCBI WGS metagenome assembly SXGT01 (sample SAMN11356862, study PRJNA531348) | freshwater metagenome | isolation source: freshwater sample F1-120 | place: China: Fuxian Lake, Yuxi | collected 2017-12-25
CCTCGCCTGTAACAACTACCGGGTGATCGACATGGGAGTGATGGTTCCGTGCGAGAAAATTCTCGAACGGGCGAAGGAGGAAAGGGCGGACATCATCGGACTCAGCGGGCTCATCACGCCTTCGCTCGATGAGATGATGCACGTGGCCCGCGAGATGGAGCGCACGGGTTTCAAAGTGCCGCTGCTCATCGGCGGCGCCACCACCAGCAAGGCGCACACGGTCATCAAGATCGCCCCGCACTTTTCCGAGCCCGTCGTCCATGTCCTCGACGCCAGCCGCGCCGTGCCGGTGGTCAGCAGCCTGTTGAGCAAGGACGGCAAGGCGGCGTTCGTGAAGGCGCACCGCGAGGAATATGAGAAGGTCCGCAGCCAGTACGCCGGCCAGCAGGTGAAGCTCCTTTCCCTCGCAGCCGCCCGCGCCAACGCGCCCAAGCTGAAGTTCGACGACCTGCCGAAGCCCGAGTTCACCGGCATTCGCACGCTGTCGTCCGGCGCTTTCAATCCCGGCAAATGCGACTGCGGCTCCTCCCACGGCCACGCCGGAGCGTTCGCCGTGTCGCTGGAGGACGTCGTGCCGTTCATCGACTGGACGCCGTTCTTCCACACCTGGGAGTTGCGCGGCGTGTATCCGAAGATTCTCCAGCACGAGAAGCACGGCGAGGAAGCCACCAAGCTCTTCGCCGACGCCCGGAAGATGTTGGCCGAGATCGTGGCGAAGAAGTCGCTGGGCTTGCGCGCCGTCTATGGCTTGTTTCCCGCGAACGCCGTGGGCGACGATGTCCAGGTTTACACCAACGGTTCGCGCCAGCACCTGCGCACGACGTTCCACTTCCTGCGCCAGCAGATCGAGAAAGGCGACGGCACTCCGAACTGGTGCCTCGCGGACCTCGTCGCCCCGAAACCCCAGACCCCAGACCCCAGACCCCAGACCCCCGCCGACCACATCGGCGCGTTCGCCGTCACTGCCGGCATCGGGCTCAAGGAAATCGTCGAGGCCCACAAAGCCGCGCATGACGACTACAACGCCATCATGGCCGAAGCGCTGGCCGACCGGCTGGCCGAGGCGTTTGCCGAGTACCTGCACAAGCGCGTGCGCGACGAATGGGGTTTCGGCCGGGCTGAAAAGCTGACGACCGACGACCTCATCGAAGAGAAGTATCGCGGCATCCGCCCGGCGCCCGGCTCTCCCGCGTGCCCGGATCACACCGAGAAGGCGACGATCTGGGATTTGCTCGACGCGGAGAAACACACCGGCATCCAGCTCACCGAAAGCTTCGCCATGTGGCCGGGCAGCAGTGTGAGCGGCCTCTACTTCGCGCATCCCGAGTCGAAATACTTCGCCGTCGGCAAGCTGGCGAAGGATCAGGTGGACGACCTCGCGCGGCGCAACGGCAAATCCTCCGCCGAGATGGAGCGATGGCTCGGCCCGTGGCTGAACTACACCCCGCGGTAATGCTTCCTCCATCTACTACCTGGAGGGTGGGAGAGGTTGAAGATAGTGGACCGGGCGGCCGCCAGGATTTCTGGTCAACACCTTTCGGTGCAGCAGTTCAAGGGTATTCTTGCAGGCCGTGCTGGCAGTGGGCGAAGGGAAGATTCTCCTTCTTCTCGCATCACGACACTCGCAAACATCGCTCGTCTCTTCCTCCGACTCAAACAATCGCCCCAATCACTTCTCCGTGATCCATTTCGAGGCGTTTGCGGCCGGGGATTTCAAGATGGCGTGAATCGAGGCCGAGTTGGTGAAGAACAGTCGCGTGGATGTCGGTGACGTAATGACGATCCGCCACTGCGTGGAAGCCGAGTTCGTCCGTCACGCCGTGCTGAATTCCACCCTTCACGCCGCCTCCTGCCAGCCACGCGCTGAAGCCTTGCGGATGATGATCCCGACCGGTTCCTTCCGCGCCGGGTGATCGCCCGAACTCGGTGCCGAAAACCACGAGCGCTTCATCCAACATGCCGCGCTGTTTCAGATCTTTCAGCAGACCGGCAATGGGTTTGTCCACTTCAGCCGAAAGTTTTGTGTGGTTGGATTTGATTTCGGAATGCGCGTCCCAGGCACCGCCGCCGCCGCCGCCGTGGAAAATTTGCACAAAGCGGACGCCTCGCTCCACCAATCGCCGCGCCACAAGACATTGTTCGCCGAAGGACTTGGTTTCCTTTTGATCGAGTCCGTAGAGATTCCGGGTGGCGGTTGATTCGCGCTCCAATTCGAGAGTCTCCGGCACGCTCGCCTGCATCTGAAACGCGAGTTCGTAGGCCTTGATCCGGGCACGCAGATTCTGATCATCCGGATAATCGATTCCAGCAAGGTGGTTGAGCTTCCCGAGCAAACTCAAGTTCTCGAACTGCTCCTCTCGCGTGATGCTGCCAGTTGGCGGGGCGATGAACGGCAGAGGATTCTTTGGATCAATGCCCAGCCGGACGCCGCCGTGTTCAGGACCGAGATAAGAGGCCCCGTAGGTGAATGTGCCGCCGCAACAATCTCCCGTCGGTGCACCCAGCACGACATACTCGGGCAGGTTGTCGTTCATCGAACCGAGGCCGTAGGCAACCCATGCGCCGAGCGTCGGATGCTCCAATTCTCGAGGATGCCGGCCCGTCTGCCAGGTTAATTGAGCGCCATGGTCATTGTGAATCGTCCACAAGGATCGGACGACCGCGAGATCATCGGCGCATTCGCCGACGTGCTTGAACCAGTCCCCGACGACAAGACCGCATTCGCCGTAAGCCTTGTAGCCTGTCTGGAGCGGCATGATGGTCTTCCGGTTTCCGTGCGATGGATTTCCCCCAATGATGTCCTTGCCCTCGGTTGCCATTACTTTGGAGTATGGCGTTTCGGCGATGGATTTCCCCGCGTATTTGTCCAGCTCGGGTTTTACGTCGAAGCTTTCCAGGTGGCTCACGCCGCCGCAAAGGAAGATCCAGATGACTGACTTGGCTCGTGGTGTAAAATGCGGATTGCCGGGTGATGTCTGCCCGGTCGCGCCCGTTGGAACTGCACGAGCTACGCCATCCTTGAAGAGCATTGCGCTTAACGCCAGGCCCGTGAACCCCATCCCGGTGTCGGCGAGGAACGCGCGGCGCGAAAGGCCCCGGCATTGGTGAGGCGAGTGGTTGGGTTGGCTCATGGCAGTGCCAGGTTCAACGAATCGTTACAAAGTCATTGTGATTGAACAGCACGAGAATCAGATTCTCGCGAGCGCGCCCGCTGGCGCCAGTCGGAACGTCCTTCACTGTGCTAACTTTGGTCAGTTCCGGCTTCACGTTCGCGTGCTCCGCAAGAAATTCGGCACACAACTCCAGTTCCTCCTGTTTTGCTTCCCGCGCAAGAATCCGCACAAATGCGTCGCGAACAAAATCCTGATCATTGCGAGCGCCCGTTCCCAGTGAAGCGGCAAGGAGACGAGCTTGAGAGATTGCCAGTTCGCTGTTGGCGAGGGCGAGCGCTTGTTGAGGCATGACGCTGGGCCGGCGTTCGTAGCACTCCGTGACACTGGGGCCGTCGAAGATCTTGAGGAACTCGACTTCCTTCTCCGCGGCGAGCCTGAGATATAAACTGCGCCTCATCGATGTGAGGCCGAGTTTGTGATCAATATCCGGCCCTCCCATTGTCGAGTCCAGGTTCCCGGTCACGTGAAGCACGTTGTCACGTACCACCTCCGCTTCCATGCGGCGCGAAGGCATCCGCCACAGGTGGATGTTGTCGGGATCGGATTTTGCACTGAGCGCATCAGGTGTCGAAGCCATGCGGTATGTGCTGCTCGTGACGATCAGCCGGTGCATTGCCTTCATGCTCCATTCGCGAGCCGTGAACTCGCCAGCCAGCCAGTCCAGCAATTGCGGATGAGATGGAGGCCTGCCGTTGCGGCCGAAGTCGGACGGCGTCGGGACGATGCCTCGTCCAAAATGCCGGAGCCACAGATGATTCATCGCCACGCGAGCGGTAAGTGGATTGTTCGTCTCGGTGAGCCAGCGCGCAAACGCCAGTCGCCGCCCCGTGCTCGTTGCGGGGTAGGACTCCACCGGACGTGGCTTGTATGCGGTGTTGGGTGCGGCTTGAAGCTCCTTCTCCGCGTCGGCCAGAGATTTCTCGCCTTCGGTCAATTTCTTCCGGGCGGACTCGATTTCTTTGGCTGCCTTATCGATGACGTCCGCCTTGGGCTTGGCTGGATCGGAACTGGCCTTCGACAGCTCATCAGACTTCCGCTGCGCTTCGGAAAGCGCCATTGAATTCTGGTGATGTTTCAGTTTCGCCTCTTCAACGGCTGCTTTGCGTTGAGTGCTGACGGCCTCGGTCGCTGCTGTGCGCCATGATTCAGCTTCTTTGCCGAGATTACGTTCAAATTCCTCCACTTTGAGAGTCGCCATCAGAGCCTCGCATTTCGCTTCTGCCACTGAGATTCCCAACTCCATTTCCTTGAGTTTCTCAGGAGACAAGGCTGAATTTGTCTTAGAGTTCTCCCTGGCGATCCGGGCGTCCTGGATGGCCTTCCCGCTCGCGGCGATCAGATCCTGAATCACGAATTCGCGACGATCTGGCTGGGAAGCGAAGAAAGGTAGATCGACAGATTGTGGAGTGAGCCGTCCATTTGCCAGCTTCAACGCCGTAGAGCCGCACAATGCTGGTGGCACCGCCGCCTCCATCACTTGGTTCGTGTCTGGATGCCGTTCGTCGCCGCGTACGAAGAGATAGGTTATGGCATTCGTCGTTGTGTCGTATGCGCGGACGAGGCCCAGCTTCGCGGTATCCAGCTCGCCGGGAAGCCGGTCTGTGCGGATATTGTGCGGATCGAACACTGCCCGCAGCCGGTAATAGTCCCGCTGCGAAATCGGTTCGGTCATGTGATCGTGGCATTTCGCGCAACCCACCGTCACTCCAAGAAACGCCTGCGAAGTATGCTTGATGGTGTCCTCCATCCATTGCTCGCGACTGAGCATCTTGTAATTGCGGACGAGAAATCCCGTGGCCCGGAGCGCATTCTCATCGAGGGGAGTCGCTTCATCGGCGGCGAGCATCTCGAGCACCATGCGATCATAGCCTTTGTCCGCATTGAGGGATTCGACGATCCAATCGCGCCAGCGCCAGATATGCGGTTTGCTGTCGCGAATCTGATTGCCGTCCGACCAGCCCGCCCAGTCGCTGTAGCGCCACACATCCATCCAATGCCGTCCCCAACGCTCGCCGTACCGCGGATCCGCCAGCAGGCGATCCACCACTTTCTCGTAGGCGCGCGACGAATTGTCCGCCAGGAATTGGCGTTGCTCCTCCGGTGTGGGTGAGAGGCCGATGAGATCCAGATGAAGCCTGCGAAGTAGAACCGGCTTGGAAGCCTCGGGACTGGCGCGCAATTCATGCAATTGGTGATCTGCTGCGATGAAGGCATCAATCGGGTTCCTCACCCACGATTTGTTCTTCACCTTCGGCACCGGTGGCTTCCGAACTGTTTCGAAAGGTTTCCACTGGTATGAAGCGAGGAACTTTTTGAACTCCGCCTGTTTCCCCTTCAGCGATGCGAGCTCCTGTTGCGAGGGTTTGTCTTCCCGATTGCCAGGATTGTGACCTAGCAGAAGCTCGACCTCATTCGCAGCACCGTCGCCATCGCTGTCCTCCAGGGACACAGCGGCGAGACGGGTGCCGATGTCACGTGGCTTTTTCGAGGCAGCCAGTTGTTGACCGAGCTGCCTGAGACGATCCCCGTACGGGTTATGAGGAAACTCCTCCAGACTTTGAGGATCCTTTTTGGTGCCCGGCAGATGGCACGTTACGCAAGTGGCGAGTTCCTTCGAAAGGAACCGGTCGTAATGCCTCTCCAACGAAGATCGATTGGCGGGCGTCCCATGCAGCGCTGTTCCAGTATTCAGGCAAAGCAGCGTCAGCATCAGAGGAACAAAGAGTCTCTGAAAGGCCATCACAGGCCCGGTGCCCGCCCGCTTGAGAGTAACCAATGTTTGCGAGGCTGACATTGAAGGAAGTTTTCAGCTCTTAAAATAAGCTGAACCTGAGTTTCAGTGTAAGCCACCTATGTTCATCTGGCCACCTCGAAAGCATAGCCCTTGAGGTATTCCGTCTCAGGGATGCACGGCAGGATCGGATGATCGGGTGCCTGTGTGTAGCTGGCGACGCGACGAAGCACCTTGTGGGCGTCGAATGCCGCGTCGAGAATCACTTGTTCAAAGAGAACGGCGTCCACGTGATGGGAGCAGCAGAAAGTGGCCAGCGTGCCTCCAGGTTTAAGCAGCTTGAGCGCGCGGAGGTGAATCTCTTTGTAGCCGCGAAGCGCATCGGGCACTGCGGCGCGATTTCGCGTGAACGAAGGAGGATCGAGGATGATTACATCGAAGCGTGGAATCAGCTTTTCGTGCGGCGGGACGACCGTCGCCGCTTTCAGCCAGTCGAATACATTGGCGGCTTCAAATGCGCAGCGAACACCGAGTCCGTTTTCGTTCGCGATCCGGGTGGCCCCCGCCACTGCCAGCTCACTTTGGTCGATGCCCTGGACTTTGGCCGCGCCGGCCCGGGCGGCGTGCAGAGCGAATCCTCCAAGGAACGAGAAGCAGTCCAGCACCTGAGGGTTGTTGTATTTGGCAACCAGATCCGCGACCGCCTGATAGTTGACCTGCTGATCCAGGTAATAGCCAGTCTTGTGGCCTTCGATCAGATTGATGCCGAATTTGAGGCCATTGAGCTGGATCGTGATGTCGCCAACATTTTCTCCATCCAGAACGCCATTGGAATCGGCCAGTCCTTCAAACTTGCGCGAAGCCATCTCGTTTCGTTCCAGGATCGCGCGAGGCGAGAAGATCTTCTTCAGCGCTGCAAGAATCATTGGCTTGCGCTGGTCCATTCCAAGCGCGGAAGTCTGAAGCACCAGGACGTCCTCGTACTTGTCCACGATCAATCCGCTGAGGAAATCACTTTCCGCATTCACCACGCGGAAAGAAGTGGCCCGGGGCATGTGCCGGTGGCGGACGGCAAGAGCTGCCCGGATGCGTTCCTCGAAGAAAGCTTCATTCAGTTCCACGCGTTCGTGGTGGAGCATCCGGACATTGATCTTCGACTTGGAATTGTAGATCCCGACGCCGAGCTGCCTTTGGCGGTGATCCTTCACCTGAACCAGTGCGCCATCGGTGGCTGGCTGAGTCAGATGATGGATGGAACCGTGATAAATCCACGGATGACCTCCGACCACTCGGTCCGCTTCACCGGGACGCAGAAGAACACTGGGCAAGGTTTGCATATTGGTTTGTAAACAGTGGCGCCACGCTAGAAGAGTCTGCGTTTAAGTAAAGGTTCTTGAATTCCATCGTGACCAGCCGGGAAGCACTGGGGCCTTTCAGTCAAGGACCAGGCCGAAGGAGGAACATCAAACTGGTCCTCAACTTCTTCCGATGAACTCTCCGTGAACCGTCGGAATGGCTGGTTGACCTCAGCCCGCCGCGAATGTCCGATAGAAGCTCGGAGCCCCGGCCAGCGCCACGGTGCGGTACGCAGGCAGATGACCTGCCAGGCTCGTCCGTGCATGCTCGCCAGTTCAGGGAGCATTCACGGACCCTGACGCCACGTTCGCTTTGAATGCTTCGCTGTGCGCGGCCAAACTCCCAGCCAGGAAGTCACCATTCCCGAATGTGTGAGTCTCAGACCTTGATCTTCCAAGGAGAGCGCATGGGCTGCTTGATGAGAGCATTGGCCGCAGCATCATTCACGAACCGTTGCTTCTTGTTGTCGAATCGCAACGGGCGGCCCGTTTGGACGGCGATCTTGGCAAGATTGATCAAGGTGCAGGAGCGGTGGCCATTGATTTCATTGAGGGCGAATTTCTGCCGTGTCTTGACCGCTTTCACGAAATCCGTGACTTGCGGTGCGGGGTCCGGAAGATCGCGGATTTTATCCGTGAGATCGGGGATGCTGGACTCGAGAGACTTGGTCAGATTGCCGCGCGGACCGGAGAGGAATGGCGCATTGTCGGTGTTCTCGCCATCAAGGATGATTTCGCAACCATCGGCGTAGCGCAGGGAAATCCGCCGCCACGGCAGGACGGCGTCGCGATCCTGTGGGCCGGTCTCGGCTTCGACATGAGTCGGGCTTTCGTCGTCCTTGCCGAGGATGTACTGTACCGGGTCGAGGTAATGCTGGCCCATGTCGCCAAGACCGCCACCGTCGTAATCCCAGTAGCCGCGGAAGGACTGGTGAACGCGGTGCGGGTGGTAGGGTTTGACCGGAGCGGGCCCAAGCCAGAGATCGTAATCCAGTTCGGGAGGAACCGGCTGCGGCGTGAGATTGACGCGGCCACACCACTGGTTCTGTTTCCAATCGAAACCAGTCTTGCCGCCCAGCGTGACCTTGAGCGGCCATCCGAAGACTCCGGCCTGCACAAGTTTCTTGATGGGTTTCACCGCAACGCCCATCCCGTAGAACGGACTGTCGAACCGGAACCAGGTGTTCAGGCGGAAAATGCGTTTATGCTTGGCCACTGCGGCTTTCACGGCTTCGCCTTCAGCAATCGTCCTCGAAAGGGGCTTCTCACACCAGATATCCTTCCCGGCCTTTGCTGCCGCGATGGAGATCAGCGCGTGCCAGTGAGGCGGGGTGGGAACATGAACGATGTCAATATCCTTGCGGGCCAGAACTTCACGAAAATCTTTGTAGCCTTTCACATCTGCTCCGCCGGCTTTGAGGGCTGTTTGAAGATGTTTTTCGTCCACATCGCAGACCGCAAGGAGCTTGCAGGCTGTATTGATGGACGTGACGTGGCCCATTCCCATCCCACCGGTGCCGATGACGGCGCGCGTGAGAATTTCACTGGGCGGGGTGAATCCGGCGCCTCCCAGAACATGACGCGGAACGATGGTCAGGGTTGTCAGGGAGGCGATGGAAGTCTTGAGGAAACTGCGACGGTTGAACTTGTGGTTTTTGTTCATACGCTTGGATTATCAGAGAGTGGACGAAATGCCTACTGGAAATCCATGATCGTGGAATATCGGAGAGATTCACGACGGTTCTCCGCTGTATTGAGTGGAATCACTTCATCAAGCCCGGAGAGCGAAAAAAGTCAGCCTGGCGATTTTGTATCCAGCCTGCCTGAAAGCTGCAAAGCCAGGAACGGTTAAGTGGTGAGATCTCTCTTCTCTCGATCCCAAGCTATCACTACGGCGACACTTCCTTGAAAATCTTTACCACGGATTTCACGGATGCTCACGGATGGGCCGGAATACCCGACCATCTTAATCAAGGCCCGTATGCTTGGCGCGAGGTACCATTGGAAGGGAACTACAGCCTAACTTTTGATGCCCTGTACAAAGGCGATCTCTCAAACCGAGTTCCTATCGACTATGCCCTGATCCAGCGAGGTGATATACCGGCGGATGCCAAGTTTCTGATATTTACTTATTGGGAAAAGCCATTTGAGGTGAGCATCAATGGAATAACTTTGTCCCGGGGTTTTGAACCCCTCGTGGCACCAAGTTCTGGGTACACCACTGCGGCGAATGTTGAGCAATTCGCGGGGATGAAGGATGTCGAATTGAAGTTCACCCCTGCGCGTGATCTCTTTAACGAATCCATCGGACTGCACACAATTGACGCGATCGGATTCATTGTTCCCGAGCAGTCGTGCGTTTCCTTGATAGGAGTCGGCGTTGCAGGCTGGCTGTTGCTGGCCCGTCGCCGTCGGGATTGAACAGCAGCCTCAAGGCATCACCTTTTCGCTTTCGAGGCATGGGGACGTATGGTCGTTTCGGCCAGGCCATGCTCAAGATGGTGAAAGATGGAATTGCAGGAAGCACGACCAACAATCTTGGATCAGCAATCTCGGTGATCCCCAAGGTCGAAAAGGCTTCCATCTGGATTCCCCTATTCCGTTCAAAACAGTGAGGAACCTTCAGGCTGAATCTCTTTTTTGCTCGCATGGCGGGCGAGGCCAACTGTTCAATGCGGCCACTCTCTATGAAAACAGTCCATCGCCTCCTTGCTTTCGCCGTCTGTTGGGCAGCCGCTTCGAGCACCATGTCCGCCCAGGACTGGAGCCGCTTTCGCGGTCCGAACGGCGCTGGTATCAGTTCCGCCAAGACCGTTCCCACGAAGTGGACCGAAAAGGACTTTAACTGGAAACTCGATCTCCCCGGCACCGGACATTCATCACCCGTCGCTTGGGGAGACCGCGTCTTTCTGACAAGCACGGGCGACCTGGATGGAGGGCTCTACGTTCTATGCGTTGGCGCGGAGAGCGGGCGAATCATGTGGCGCCGTGACCTGCCACTCGCACCGTTCAAGAAACATAAACTCAACAGTCTTGCCGCCGCCACACCGGCCGTGGACAGGGACCGTCTTTATGTAGTGCGAACGGAACCGGAGCGTTACCTGGTGACCGCGCTCACGCATGAAGGGAAGACCGTCTGGGAACGTGATCTCGGACCGTTTGTCACCGAGAACGGATGCGGGCCATCTCCCATTGTCTATCAGGACAAGGTCATCATTGGAAACGAACAGGATGGTCCGAGTTTTATCACGGCCCTGGACGTTGCGACTGGGAAAACCGTCTGGCAGACACCGCGTACGTCGGCCAAGTCCGCATACTCGACTCCGTGCGTTTTCGAACCCAAAGGCGGCAGGCCTGCTCTGATCTTCAACAGTCAGGCGCACGGGATTTACGGGGTCGAGCCTGACACGGGTAAAATTTTGTGGGAATACGACAAGGCTTTTGACAAGCGCAGCGTCAGTTCTCCGGTGGTGGCGGGCGAGATCATTTTCGGTTCCTGCGGCAGCGGCGGCGGCGGGAACTTTGTCACCGCCATCCGGGCCGGTGATCCAAGTCGAGCGCGGAAGCCCGAGCTGGCCTACCAGTTAAAAACCTCCGCACCCTATGTCCCGACGAGCGTGGCTGTGGAAGATTTGGTCTGGTTGTGGAGTGATGCCGGCATCGTCACATGCCTGCACGCGCCAACCGGGGAGCTGCGGTATCAGGAGCGCGTCGGTGGCAATTTCTTTGGTTCACCGGTGTGGGTGGATGGAAGGCTTTTCGCGATTTCAACTTCAGGGGAGGTTGTCGTCCTGGAGGCGAGCGAAAAATTCAAAGTACTGGAGCGTCATCCCCTCAATGAGCTCTGCCATACGACACCGGCTGTGGCGGGCGGGCGCATGTTTATTCGCACAGAACGTCGCCTTTTCAGCATTGGCGGCCAGCCCCGGGGCGGCGACGTGCGTTGATCATCCGACGGGTTCAATTCACTCCCGCACGGCCTTCAATCCCAGCCGGACGATTCGCTCGATCAACTGGGTGTAGCCGAGACCGGCCTTGAGGGCAGACTGGGAGAAATCTTCGTCAGCGGCGAGGAACGGGTTGGGATTGGCTTCAATAAAATAGACTTCGTTGTTCGGTTTGACGCGAAGGTCGATGCGCGCGTAGCCATCGATGGTGAGCAGATGATAGATGCGTTTGCAGGTCCGCTCGATGTCGCGCACCACGGCGGGGTCGAGTCCTTCGGCGAACTGGTTGGTCAGGCCCCAGCGCTTCTGATACTCCGCATCCCACTTGGCCCGGTAGGTGGCTATCTTCGGCTCGTCTGGCGGCACTTCCTTGAAGATAAGTTCACGAATCGGAAACGCCTGCAACCGGTGATTGCCAAGGATGCTGACGTAGAGCTCCCGGCCCTCGATGTATTCTTCGGCAATGACATCGTTCTCGTGCTTTTCGTGGATGAATAGTACGCGTTCCTTGAATTCATCGTCATTCTCCACAAACGACGCCTGGGAAATGCCGTAGGACGCCTCCTCCTTGAGTGGTTTGATGAGGATGGGGAACTTGAGACGCTTCGGGCGCTTGATGCGTTTGCCTCGTGGAATGGTCACGAACTCCGGCACACGGATGCGGTGGTAGCCGAGGATCTTTTTGGAAATGCCCTTGTGCTTGCAAAGCATGAGGCCGGTGGAGCCGCAGCCGGTGAAGGCCAGTCCGTGCATCTCCAAAAACGAAACGATGTTCTGGTCGAAGGCCCGGTTCTGTTTGAACTCGTCGGCGAGATTGAAAATCAGATCGGGCTGGAAGCTCTGCAGCTTCTGCCGCAGTAATTCCAGATCGTCAAAGATGGCCAGGTATTCCGTCGCGTAGCCAAGTTCACCCAGCGCGGCGACCACACCAGCCTCGGTCTTCCAGCCTTCGGTCTCGAACTCGACGCTCAGGTCATCGTCGAGCCTGGTCGGTGCTCCGGCTGTGAAAAGAGCCAGGACTTTGGGTTTCTTCTTCACGTCTATTTGGTGCGTTTGAACTTGCCGGTGAACAGGTGGTTCATCACGAGTGTGGTGACATAGGCGGACACTTGCAGGTGTTGAGGCGCATCATCCGCTTTGATGTGCAGGTCCAGTTCGTCGCATCGGTCAATCAACCGCGCGAGCAGTTTGTTGATGCCGTATTTGTTCTCGTTGGTCCACTGGCAGACTGAATTCATCAACTGCCGCCGGTGCTGGCGAAGGTACGCCGAGGCTTTCAATCGGTCGGTCAGTTCCGGTCCCGTGTCGAAAAGTTGCCTGAGATCGTTGTCGTAGAAATCGGGGTACGAATCCTCGTAGAGCTTCCGCTTGCGAGTGTAATAGGTCTTGAGCTTGACGTTCAGACAGTCGTGGTTGGCCACTCGATACTCAACAAGGTGCGTCGGAGCCCGGCCCGCGATGGAGCGCATCAACTCGTCCAGGTACTCGAGCTTGTGCAGCGCCTTCCAGCCCCGGTAGCGCTCGCGCCAGTCCAGTCCCGGCGTCAGCCAGACCGCGAAGGTCTCCGCGAAATCCTCCTCGGGATGGCTCTGCGCATACCAGTCATCCAGATGCATCACGTAGGACCGGCTGTAAGGTCGGGGGCGGTAAAACTGCGGTGTCTCCTCGGTCGAGGTGAGCCCGAAGGTCTGCTGCCATTTCTTCTTCCGGTGAAGCTGGAAAGCATAGGCGTAAGCGTGCGCGGCCTCATGCCGCATGAGACGCATGAACCACTCGGGCGTTTCGCCTTCCACTTCCAGGATCATCTTGTGCTCCAGTTTGCGCAGCCGTTCATGCACGAGAAAAAACGGGATGAAAATGGCCGGGATGCCGACCGGCACGAACCATTCGTCGCCGATGTGACAGGGCGGATGAAATGTCATGCCCTTTTGTGAGAGCTCATCGTAAAGCTGGCGGATCAACGGCTCCAACTCACTGCCCTCCAGCTTCAGTCCAAGCCGGGAAATATGCTTCTCCATCAACTCGTCGTCGCTGAGATTGACCCACTCGGCTGGTTCCATCTGAGCAGCGTAACATGCACCGCGTGGCTGTCACAAGCCTGATGGCTGGATGCCATCGGAACTTCAAGTCATGGCGACAGGCTGAGAGTTTTGGCAACTCGTTCTGCGCGGGGATGGACCCGGTCAGAGTGGCAAACCATCGTGCGCCAAGCCCGATACTTTCATCCAAAGTGGTGGTTCGAAAGCGATGGGGGCATTGGGAAACGTAACAGGCTTCTACTTCGCGCGGCGCACATCTTTCTTCCGTTCCTCGTAATCGATGATCTTTCGCGTGAAAAGTTGCCGGCCTTCGAGGCGCCACTTTATCACCCGGGTGAACCACCAACCCTCCTGCGTCCGCTCACGTTCAAACTGCATGAGTCCGCTTTTCACCATCCCCACAAGGCCCAGGAAAACACCCACTTCCTCTGTCAACCGCATGTCCGCCCTGGCAACCACCGCCTCGACCTCATCCACCCAAACACGACCAGCGGCCTTGTTGATGAAAGGGTCTTTGAAATCTCTCACCGGCAAATTGCGGCTGGCCGGGACGAAATCCAGCACCAGCATGGAGCGTCCGTCCAGTTGTTCCCGGCCCGTCACAGTAAAACTGAACCGCTTGAGCATGTCCGCCTGTTGAAGGAAATCCTTCTTGTCCACGGTCTGATCCCGAGGTGCTCGCCCCTTGATCGAGCGCCGTTGGGCTGGATGTGGTGTGGCCGGCTCGAAGGCGGTTGCCGATGAGGCTGCCGGCGTGTTGGTTCTGGATTTCTCGATGTGCTTCTGAAGCTCGCCCTTGTGGTTCTTCGTGTCGGTGCGTTTGATGCGGACAAAGCTGTAGTTGGCGTTGAACTGGCGGTCGTTTTCCGTCTCCTTTTCGGCGCGTTCGACCACTCGCTTCAGCACTTCGTCTGCGGTTGGCAACGGCTCACCAGTCGTAGCCGTCATGGCGAACAGCGTCAGATTGCAAGCGAGGTATGCTGCCAGTGTTGTCGGGAGGATTCTCATCCTTGTTGTGACGCTTACGGCGGGGGGAGTTATCAATCCGGGTTCCAATGACCCACCAAAGGTTTGGGCTGAAACTCTCATGCTCCGCATGAATCGCCAACACCCTGTAGCGGCGCTCTGACGAGACGCCCCTACAGGGGGTGAAAGATGAGCCCTTGATCAGGCATCTCTCGATACGCATCAACCATCAATCATGGAGTTTGCGATCGAATCTTCCATGAGTCTGGACAGTTCGGAGTGTGCACCGGGACGGCCACACTCCGTAAGCCAGTTTCACCATGACAGACGGGATGTCCGTGTCACTCACGACACCGTCGGAGGCGCGAAACCTTCACGGTAATTGCGAGAGAGGATTTCGTTGTTCGCTTTTTCGTTGTCCTTGAAGCGGAAATTCTCGGCATCCCAGCGGAGTTCCTGACCGGGATAGCGTGTCGCCTTTACAGCCAGCAACGCCGGCTCGGTGATGCGCCAGCCGATGTCGAACGGTGTCCAGAGAGGCTTGTGATCGCCGAGGCAATTGTCAGCCCAGTCTTTCCAGTGGTTGCGGGGAGTGGTTTGCGGCAGGGGTTCATCCTCCACTTCCTTGCCCTTGCGGTAAATGACGGGCACGCCGTCGGCTTGCAGAAGCAGCGTGCCTTCTTCGCATACCACCATGGTGTGATTGGAGCCGACTTTGGTGGGCGGCAGGTTCAGCGCGGCGAAGGAAGGCATCAGGCCGTCATCGTTGTAATGCACGACGAACTTTTCCCGGGCGAATTTCCCACCACCAGGATAGGTGATCGTGCTCAGGTTGTGCGCCGTGTGGGAGGCGCTCGGCGGTTTCGGGGTATGCGTAATCACCGCTTCCGGCGCAGGCATGTCGTAGGCGAAATAAAGCAGGTCGAGCAGGTGACAGCCCCAGTCGGCCAACTGGCCGCCGCCGGTCTCCCAGAAGGTGCGCCAGCGTCGCGGTGCCAGGTCATCGCTGTAAGGCATCTCGGACGTGAGTGGGCCGCGCCACAAATCCCAGTTCAGATAATCCGGCACCGGCTTGGCAGGCGTGTAAGCACTCCAAGGATCGGCAAAGTAATGGCCACGCGACACACCACCGGTCCACACATAAGCTTCCACCGGCCGGCCCAGTTGGTTCTTGCGCAGAATTTCCACGGACATCATGCGGCCGCGATTGCAGGATCGTTGATTGCCCATCTGTGTGACAAGGCCGGGTCGCGCTTTGAGGCCGTCGCGGACCATCTTGAGTTCGGACAACTGATGCACGAGAGGCTTCTGGCCGTAGATGTGTTTGCTGTGCTTCATCGCCGTCAGCATTGCGGTGGCGTGATGGAAGTCTGGAACATCCACAATCACGGCGTCGAAATCGGCGACCTTGTTGGCGAAGGCTTCGCGATAATCACTCAACGTCCAGGCATCGGGATGTTGCGTTTTGATCTTCTCGGTCTCGCGGCTGTCCACATCGCAAAATCCGGCCCATTCGACCATCGGATGGCCTTTCAAACCGCCGCGCTGCATGCTGCCAATGCCGCCGACGCCGATCTGGAAGATTCGCAGCTTGCTGTTCTTGTTGACCTGTGCCCGCGCGGGCAGGGAGAGCGAAGCAATACCGGCGGTGACAATCGCGCCGTTCTTGAGAAAGCTCCGCCGCGTGACCGGGGAGAAGGAAGTTGTTTGATGTTTCGTATTCATAATGGCTTGCCCGGATCATGCACAGAGGGCCGCTCAGCTCAAGTAAACTAAATTTCAGCGATAAAACGGCCGCCACGTCAGCCAACGAGGGCCGTAGTGCGGTGGAGGTTTTCCAGATTCAAGCGCGCCCAAGTCCGGTGCTTTGCCTTCGAAGTCTTCGTTGACGGTGGGAATCGCAATCCCGGCATCGACTGCTTTGCCATTCGGATGCAATTCGAAATTGAGATCCATCTCATGATAAACAGCATGGCGCTTGGCCGGGTCTGGCGGCGTTAGTCTTGTGAAGATATTGAAATCGACTTCGATGGAGTGAGCTTCCTGGCCAGTCGCAGCCGAGAACTCGGCGAGAGTTCGGAATTGCTGCCAGTCAGAATTCTGCGGCTCATAGATCTGCTGGCCCTTCTTCGGGGCGAGGAATCGGTACTGTGCGGTCACGTTTCGATTCGGGCGGAAGCCGTTGTAATCCGAGCTGTAGGCATCGGTGGCGTTCGCAAATGTCGCAATGCCACGGTCCGGCGTGTCGCGTCCAAGGAACAGGTTGTTCCGGTAATGCATGTTCGACGACGGATCGCCGCCGGTGTGTTCTCCGATGATTGTGTTGTGATAAACGAAGAGCCCCGCCGGTTTTGCGGAGAACTTGAACACCGCGCCGCTCGCCACGTGGTAGAGCACATTCCGGATGATGTAGGCCGGACCGCCGAACACTGGTTGCGCGCTGTAACCGCCGTGGGCCGCATTGACGCCCCGATTGTTGAAGACGCGCACATTGTGGACGCCGCCGTCCGTTTCCACAAAGTCATCACCCAGCATGTGCATGTCATTGTTGTAAATGTCGATCGAGGACGCCCTGCGTTCCGGATCCTGTTCCGGAGTGCCGTAGGTGGAGATGCCGATGGCGTCGTGGAAATAGGCGATCGCATTGTGAGCGATGACGTGTCCTGGTCCATAGACTTTCACCGCGTAATAACTCTTGAGCTGATGCGATCCGTAAGGACCAGCGCTCGCCCACATCGGCCCGGTCCATCCGACGAGACGGAAACGATCATCGCGGCCAAGGAACAGATTGTCGGCGATGTAGAAATCGCTGGAGCCGGCGTACTCGGTCCAGACGCCGAAGCCGACATTTTCAAAACGACAGTTCTTCACCGTGAGGCCCACCGCTCCGAGAACTTCCTTCTGCCCCGCGAAGATCGCGACGTCCGTGTTGCGGATCGTGATGCCATCGAAGATGTGGTAGGCGGATGCCATCACGTCGAAGAACCGATGATTTCCGTCGCCATCGAAGATGACTTCACCATCGCCCGCTGCCTTGATGCTGATGGGCAGTTCAGGAGTGCCTTTGAGCGTCAGCGACATTGATCCATCGAAGGGCGCCATCATGGGATCGACGTAGTTCAACCTGTCCGGTTTGTAGAGGCCCACGTGGACAAGAAGTGTATCGCCGGGCTTTGCGCGCCGCTCCCACACCACACTCCAATCGCCCAGGCCGGCGCCATAATACGCCTGCAGGATGTTGGTGAAGCTCGGCTCGATGCGGTGGCCTTTGTGGTCCGGCGGGTAGATGTGAAGGGTGCGGCCTCGTTGTGAGGCCTGCGGCTCGGTGCGAGTTTTCACCTTCACCGTATGCTTCGTTTCACCAGTCGTCCCATCAGGATCGGTGAGTTGGAACCGGCACTCGTACTCCGTGCCGGGCTTGAGATTGAGGATCGACCCGGCAAATCCGTCTGGAACCGTGTAATCGAGATTCTCGCGACGCCGATAAACACGTTCACCACCGAGACGAACCAATGGGAGCGCCTGGCGCCATGCGGTCTCGCCCGCAGCGCGAAATTGGACGGCTACGGATGCGTTGCGATTGGCGTCACCTCGAATGGGCCACTCAAAGCCGAGGTTCAGGAGCGTGGGATGTTCGACGTGGAAGCGACCGGCCTCCGTGGCATCCTGAGCGTGGAGGCTGGCGGCAAAGAGAACCAGAGCGAGAAGAATTAGGGATCCGCGCAAGAACAACTCCCGGACAACAAGTGTAATTCTAACAAAGCAACCCTCACCCTGACCCTCTCCCGTCCGACGGGAGAGGGAACCACTCAGTCTGTCGCTCGCAGATCTCAGAGCGGATGGAGACACTGACCAGCGGACGACGTCTCTCCCTCTCCCATCGGATGGGAGAGGGCCGGGGTGAGGGCAAGTCCGCTCAAATACCTGAATTTGTTTTTGCACGAGTCCTAAGCCGTAACGATGCAGTGGGCTGGGGAGCGCACGCGCCTCGCGTGCCGTGTTCCGCGCCCTCGCGGAACACTTCGGACGCGGTCGAAAGCGTAACCATTTAGTGATCGACAAGAGCTGGCCTCCGACCGGCGAGGGCGCCGGTCGGAACACGCGAGGGCGCGCGTGCTCCCCGAAACTAACTGCATGGTTACGGCTAAGCGCATGGTGATGGGCGGAGTTTGCCATCACGCTTTGGCGAACTCCACAATGAATGTCGCGCCCTTGCCTGGTTCGCTCTCGCACCAGACCCGGCCCTTCATTGCTTCCACCATCTTCTTGACGATCGACAGGCCAAGGCCAGTCGAATGCTCGCCGCCCGTGGGCTTCGCGCTCAGGCGCGCGAATTTGCCGAACAGTTTCTTTTGATCTTCCGCGCTCAGGCCCGGACCCTGATCCCGAACTTCCACCCGCACATTTTCCGCGCCTGACTTCAATCTCACAAAAATATCGCGGTCTGGCGGCGAATACTTGACCGCGTTGGAAACCAGATTCTCCAAAACCTGCACGGTGACGTTTGGATCGGCGAGTGCCATGACGGGCGCGGCATCGCTTTCGAGATGAACGGTCTGTTGCTTTGCCGTGGCGCGTGGCCGTTGCGTTTCGATCACCTGATTCAACGACGGGCAAAGATCGGTCAGCTTCAGATCGAGCTTCATTTCCCCGCGCTCGATCCGGTTCGCATCGAGAAGATTTTGCACCATCTCGGCCATGCGGGCGGCGGTGTCACCGATCCTCTGGCCATTCTCCTGAAGCTCCCGCCCGCAGGCAGGGATGTTTGACACTCCGCCATGCACGAGCGATTCCCCATCCTCGACGACCATTTCCGCGTAGCCCTTGATCGCGGAGAGCGGATTGCGCAGATCATGCGCGGCGATGCCCATGAACTCATTCTTCTCCTCGTTTAGCCGGCTCAGTTCCTGGCCGTAGCGAAGGATCGTGTCCCGCGCATGTTTCAATTCAAGGTGAGTCCGGACCCGCGCGAGCAGTTCGGGCGGATTGAACGGCTTCGTCACATAATCCACCGCTCCCACTTCGAAGCCCTTGACCAAATGTTCCATCTCATTGCTCGCGGTCAGGAAGATGACCGGAATGGGCTGCGTCACTGGATCGCTTTTGAGCCGGCGGCAGACTTCTAATCCGTCCATCTCCGGCATCATCCGGTCGAGCAGGATCAAATCCGGCGTCTCGGCCCGCACGCGTTCCAGCGCCTGGGCGCCGCTTGTCGCGGGCGCGATCCGGTAGCCTTCAATGCGCAACAGGCTGCCCACCACCTGCAAGTTCTTGCTGATGTCATCGACGACCAGGACGAGCGATTTGCCCAAGGAAGCAGGGGGCTGTGGTGAGAGATTCATGGGCGGGGTTCGGTTTCAGCGCCAGTGGCCTGGCATACGGTTGGAAATTGCTGCAACGTTTTCGGCAGTCGATCGACATCAAACGCCTCGACCTGCTCGATCAAGCTCGCGGCGTAGGCGCTCAATTTCGGAAAGGAACCTTCGTCCGCATAGCCTCTGAGCCGGAGCGCAAACGCCTCAACTTCGCCGATCTCCATCCGTTGAAGGATTCCGGGCCAGGCCATTCGCTCCTCCTCGTTCAGCTTCATTAACAAGCCGGGTCGCCTCGCCAGGACTTCGGCGGATGCGGGAGCCGCAGCCGTGGACTCGGCGGAAGCGATGTCGATCGATGGGGTTGCTTCAACCGGCTTCAAGAACCGTTGCAATTCCGCGATCAGTTCGGCGCGATTGAACGGCTTGCGGATGAATCCGTCGCAAATCCTCCGCGCGCGGGCTTCCTCCTCGCGGAAGGAGGACGCCGTTACCGCGATCACCGGGATGTGCTTTAGGGCCGGATTCGCTTTCAGCCGTCTCGTCGCCTCGTGGCCGTCCAGCTCGGGCATCCGCATGTCCATCAGGATCACGTCCGGGCGATGTTTCTCCCCTTGTTCCAATGCTTCGAGGCCGTTCATCGCGATCACCACCTTGTGCCCGGTGCCCTCGAAGTATCCGGTGAGCAACGCGCGGTTGAGCGCCACGTCATCGGCAACAAGGATTGTGGCGGGAGCGAACTGGTTGAAGTCGCCTTGTCCGTCCTTGGCGATGGCCTCGGACTCGGCCAGCTCCGTTATCGCCACGTTGGGGAACTCGAAACGGAACGTGCTGCCCTGACCGGGTTCGCTCTCCACGGTGATCACGCCGTGCATCATCTCGGCGAGGCGCTTGGTGATGGTGAGGCCGAGGCCCGTGCCGCCGAACTTGCGCGTGCTCTGACCGGCCACCTGGGAGAACGCG
>SXGT01184453.1_pt1 | contig 20483 bp, 22 predicted proteins | sample 3176221 | NCBI WGS metagenome assembly SXGT01 (sample SAMN11356862, study PRJNA531348) | freshwater metagenome | isolation source: freshwater sample F1-120 | place: China: Fuxian Lake, Yuxi | collected 2017-12-25
ATGCGTGTTAAATACGGGATGCGTGAGAATCTCGCTGCGCCGTGCAAATGGCCCAGGAATCTCCACGTGTCCAACCAGAAGCGAATCCGCTGTTTCAGAATTCGTGCCACCAAACGCCGTCAACAAATCTGCAATATCTTCGCGGCGGGTCGTCTCATCGAGCGATATTCCGACTGTGCCATCACCAAAGTCGCGAAGGTTGATTCCCAGCGCCAACGCGGCTTGCATAACAGTTGCAGAACTTCGCGAAGGTTGAACGCGGATCGTGTCAAAGAACACCGGAGTTTTAACCGTGTGCCCAAGTTTCTTCAGCCCCGCCGCGAGTGCCGCTGTAAATGAATGTACTCGCTGCGCAATTCGCCGCAAACCCTCTGGTCCGTGATACACCGCATACATGCTCGCCATAATCGCAAGCAATGCCTGCGCAGTGCATATGTTACTTGTAGCTTTTTCACGCCGAATATGCTGCTCGCGTGTTTGAATCGCCATTCGCAGCGCCGGGTTCCCCTGCGAGTCTCGCGACACGCCGATAATCCGCCCGGGGAGTTTGCGGGCATGCTCCGCCTTAGTAGCAATAAACGCTGCGTGAGGGCCTCCAAATCCCATTGGAACCCCAAACCGCTGAGAACTCCCAACGCACACATCTGCACCAAATTCTCCCGGCGGCTTGAGCAGCGTAAGTGCCAGTAGATCGCTTGCAACCACAACATACGCCCCAGCTGCATGCGTGCGATCGGAAATCGCCTGGTAGTCCTCAACGCGCCCATCCGTTGTCGGATATTGCAACAACACGCCGCACAGATCGGAATTGTCAAAGTTGAACGCGCCAACATCGCACACGACTACCTTGATATCGAGGCCATCTGCTCGAGTTTGGACTACAGAAATCGTCTGCGGATGACAATCGCTCGCAACATAGAACGTCTTGCGAGATTGCCCTGCGATTCCAAAACACATCGCCATCGCTTCGGCGGCAGCTGTTCCCTCATCGAGCAAGCTGGCGCCCGCAAGTGGCAACCCCGTAAGGTCTGAAATCATGGTCTGAAAATTCAACAATGCCTCTAATCGCCCCTGAGCGATCTCGGCCTGATATGGGGTGTACTGCGTATACCAGCCTGGATTCTCCAGAATATTGCGCTGAATCACCGGTGGAGTAATGCAGTCGCTGTAGCCCATCCCGATATACGACCGAAGAATCTTGTTCTGACTGGCTATCTCTCGAAGCCGAAGTGCGGTTTCGTGTTCGCCTGCCTCAGATGTGTCAATGCCCTCAAGCCGCAACTGCCGACGCACACGGATCGCTTCTGGCACAACCGCATCGGTAAAGCTCTCAAGGTCGGCATACCCGAGGAGCTGGAGCATTTCGCTGATTTCGGCTTCGCTTGGACCAATGTGCCTATGGGCGAAGGTATCAGATGCGTTCAGTATTGAACGAATTGCCCCAATGGTCGGAACCGAGGTGTTACGCGGCGTTGAGAGTGTTGGCATTGGTGAGCAGATTCCCGCTTTTTGATGTGTTTTGATGAGGACTGAGTAATTGGGCAATGATAGTCGCCTGCCCCCCGATATTCGAAAGCCAACGACAGCATGGATACACCGTATTCACTGGTTGAATTGCCAAGCCTCGTGTACGAGAATCCTCCGCAAAGTCAGTGTATTGCCCGTGCCCGTTACCGGACTCGACTTGTTTTTCCTCCTGACAGGGTCGGCAGAGTTGATCCTAGTAAAGTGCCGGGCAACAATACCGGATATATGGATACACAATACACTCTTTCCGTCGCCTGATCGAATTCCATCGGTGCAGGAACGAGGTATTTGTGAATCCACGAGGAGTCTGAGATGTTCAACGTTTCATTGAATCCCATGAAGCTCTTTGACGGAATCTGCACCAGTGCAATGGCCCTTCTCGCGTGCGTGATGCCAACGACCTCGCTTGCCCAGCACCCACCAATTCAGAGAGCTCCGAACTGGAACATATTCTGGCCCGACATCGAAGTGAACATGCGGCAGGCCCCCTCCTCTACCCAGTTGTTCAATGGACCTCCGACAAATGGATGGTCGTATTCAGGAACGGTTGCACTTGGACCAGCAAACACTCTGGTTCCTGTCCCCAATTCCTACCTCGGCCCGACAATTCACGCGTGGAAAGGTCAAAATATGACTATCCACATGAACTACCAGATCGGTCAACCTGGTGTCACTCACTGGCACGGACTTGATGTCCCTGCCTCCATGGATGGTTACCCGACAGACACAACCCCAGACAATCAGACTTTCACCTACTCGTTTCCAATACTCAATCGCGCGGGAACCTACTGGTATCACCCACACACCGACATGCAAACTGTCGAGCAGGTCTTTGCAGGGTTAGCCGGCTACTTCATCGTACACGATGCAGAGGAATCACGCCTCGGCCTCCCCAGCGGCGAGTTCGATCTCCCCGTATGCATTCAAGACACGACCTTTGACGCAAACAACCAGCGCATCTACAACGGGAATATGTTGACTGGGTACTTTGGAAGCACCATGCTGGTAAACGGGTGGCCAAATTACGTCCACTCTGCTGCGACTCGCGTGTATCGCCTGCGACTGCTCAATGGCTCTGTTTCGCGCATCTACAAGCTCGCCTTCAGTGATGGCACTCCAATGGTCGCAATCGGCACCGATGGCGGCTTGCTTGATGTTCCTCGCACGTACCCATACATCATGCTCGCCCCAGGCGAACGAGTTGAAGTCTGGGCCGACTTCCGCAACAAACCAGTCGGCTCACAGATCACCCTGCAAAGTCTCGCGTTTGTGAACAGTGGCAGCCAGGGTGCGGCGGTAAACGTCATGCGTTTCTCAATTGACCGCGCACAGACAGAACTTAAAGCCCTTCCTGCGGTTCTTTCTACGATTAAGCCATACCGCCTTCAGGATGCGGTCAATGCCGCGAATCCCAAGGTCTATCCCATCAATGTGATGTCATCTGGTGGCCACGTCATGTTCACGATCAACGGAGGACTCTGGGTCCCCAATGCAGTCGCTGCAAACGAGATCGCCCAATGCAACACGCTCGAAGTCATTCAAGTCACCAATACCACCGGCTTCGCCATCATCCCGCATCCAATCCACTTTCATGGTCGCCAGTTCCAGATGTTGGATCGTTCAGTGACCGCTGCCGGTCTCACTGGATGGAACACCGTCAAGGATGGCTTGATCATGAACGGATGGAAAGACACGTTCCTCATCATGCCTTATGAAACTGTCCGCGTACTTGTGCGGCACAGCTCCTATCCCGGCATGTTCGTTTACCACTGTCACAATTTGGAACATGAAGACATGAACATGATGCGGAATTTCCTGCTTCAGCCGTAGCCTATCGCAACAACTTAACGCAATGCACGTGGATTCTCAGCCGGCTCTCCGTCAGCATATTCCCAGATTGTCACCGTCAGGTGCTTGACGCCCCACTTCATAGCCTGTTCGTGAGTCTTGAAGAGAATGTCAATGTGATTTCCCTTGATCTTGCTGCCACAGTCTAACACCGGCACGATCAGGTTACCCGCATATCCCGCCACCGTCAGCATTGATCCATACGGAAGTACTGTTGGATCCGCTGCAACAAGTTGAAACGCATTGGTTTCAACCGAGTGCATCGTCGCTGTATACCCATCTGCAGAGTCGCCGCACGAACGCGCATCTGGTGAGTAACCAGTAACCACCATTCGAACGGTGCGAGCAGGTCTTACGGGTCGCCCGTTAAACCACCGCATATCACGTGTCGGACCAATATGCGCTACCACGGGCGCGAGTGAAACCTGTGAAATCTCCAATGCCGAATCCGCAACACTCCGTGGCGCAAACACCTGATCGGGCGACGGGGGGCCATATTGACCCTCAGATAAATACTTCGGTTCATTCACAAGTGGCGAAATGCTGTTACGTGGCTCGGAGAACTTCACCGCTTCAAGTGCCAAAAGCGGAAGTGCTTGCCGCGACTCTTTGACGATAACCGCCGAATACGCCGTAATGAGCAACAGCAAAAAATAGCCCATGCCAAATACAGTGCGACGCGATATACGTCCACCTAACTTCTGCGCAAATTCTCGAAATTGCTCATTCACAGCAGCCATGCCTTTATCCGCAGCGCGAACGCCATGCGCTGGGTCGGTTTCCCTTTGGGCGAACAATATGTCGCACCAACCTCTCCATATCGATGGAATCACGCTCCGGCTTTGGAAACCTGGTGGGACTCGCCCGGGTCTGAAGCCCATTTCCTGTATCCTGCCAAATTGGCAATTGGCAGACAAGTTCAAGCCCCTCTCTTCGATCGCATTCGGCCTTTTTGACTCAAAAACGCCGTTTGCTCATCGAAACACCTCCCGCGATTACCAATTTCTCGTTTCCAGCTTGGCAAGCCGTTTGCTCTAGGTACGGTATCGAGCACAAATCGGAGCAAAACTATGAACGTATTTTTCAACAACCTTAAGACCGTACTTTTTCTGGGAATCCTCACCGGCCTCGTGGTCGCGGTCGGTGGCCTCTTGGGGAAACAGTTCATTTTGCCATTCCTCATCATCAGCATCCTCATGAACTTCGGGATCTGGTTTTTCTCCGACACCATCGCAATCAAGTCGATGCAAGGCCGCGAAGTCACCTCACAGAGTGGCCCCGATCTCTATCGATTGGTCGAAGAGCTTTCACAAAATGCTGGGCTGCCCATGCCGCGAATCTACGTCTGCCCGCAACAGTCGCCCAACGCCTTTGCAACTGGTCGATCTCCATCACATTCTGCCGTCGCCGTTACAGAAGGCGCACTGAAGCTCTTGAATTACCAGGAGCTCCGCGGCGTACTCGCGCACGAACTAGCACACATCAAGAACCGCGACACACTCATTTCGACAGTTGCCGCTGTTGTCGCGGGTGTGCTCGCTTCCATCGCTCAATGGGGATTCCTGCTTGGTGGCAATCGGGAAAACTCAAACCCGCTCATCGCGCTCGTTGTAACAATCGTGGCCGCACTGGGCGCAGCAATGCTGCGATCTGCTATCAGCCGATCACGCGAATTCGTTGCTGATGCCGATGGCGCTCGTATTGCTGGCAACCCTGACGGCCTTATTTCGGCACTCGAAAAATTAGAAGTTGTCGGCAAACAAGTCCCACTGAACACGCCAAACCCTGCCATGAACAACATGTTCATTATCGAGCCATTCGCAGGAAAACAAATGCTCAACCTGTTTGCAACGCATCCACCGACTGAAGCTCGCGTCGCCGCATTAGAAGCACTTCGTCACTCGATCTAAGGAGAGCTAGAAAGCAGACAGATCTTCAAACAGCCCGCGTCGGCGGAGTTTATCAGGGCGAGGCTCATTCATTGCCAATCGACATTCCACCACAAATCGTTGATGCATCTTCTCGTGTTCCGGCAGAGCAAGCATCGATTCCCACAGGTCGTCAACTCGAAACGCCGCAGGATCCCCCGGTTTCAACTTCGCAATTGCAGCATCGCCTACTGCCTCAATTGCAAGCATGATCCAACTAACATCAGGCGCATCGCCATCGCCAATCTCTTTGCCGTCAACTCGCGGAACGTCAACCTGCGCCCGAAAACTCCGGTCTGATGTAACCGCAACAACCGGCCATTTTCCACTTCCGGTCCGCGGCTCTCGCGTCAGAAATACTGCCGGCACCTGTTGTAGAAACGCAAGGTCACGCATAGCCGGCGCATCTGCCGCAATTAGCGGCGGCTTCAATAGATAACACCCCGATTCAAACGGCATCCCTTCCTCAATCGCCGAGGTCAGAACTCGCACAACTCCAGTGTCGGTCGCCAGATGTCGCCTCTGCCTTCGCGATTCTTGAAGGGGAAGGATGATCCTCGACATAGATTCAAAATCTCGACTTCGCCTAGCCATCTCCATCGCTTTGATGCAGATCGACTCAACTTCAAAATAGGATGTCGCGAGCAGCGCAGCGCTGGCCCGTTCCATCATTTCACTTACCGATTCGATAGTCCCCACGCCCGTTTCAGCCCTTTGCCTGAGTTACTTCTACGAGAGAAATTGCCAGTTTCCGCAATGCTATGACCCAATGTTCGCATTGAGTATCCAGGTCATATGCAAGCGAATCCGCTGCACTTGACCAGTCCTTTGTTTCGATCGCATGCTTAAGTTCGCCCAAGTCAACAGAAAGTGACGCTATTAGCGGCTTCAATTCAACCGCCGCATCCCGTCCAAGACTCTCGACATCAAGTTCCAGGATATCCGCCGAACTCTGCACCGCTTTCTGCACCGAGCCCCAGGTTTCAAGCACTGGTCCTAATACGACAAACGCCTTTTCCTGTTCACCAAGTTGCAACTGTTCCGCAGCTGCCAACTGCGTTGCTCTAGTTTCCGCCAGCACCTCGGCAGCACTTTTGAAAGTCGCCGCGACCAATTGCCTTCGAGATACGCTCTTAAACTCAATCCTCAGTGGCTTCAAGTTCGCAAGTGCTGGGTCTTCAAGATGTTCATCGCTCACAGAAGTCCCATCAACCAACGCTTCATAGATGATCTGATGCATTCCGTCCGCGATCTTATTAGCTTCTTCTACAGCCTCGCCAAAGCTGGTCGCCACCAAGTTCAAGGGATTTCCATCAAGAAATGCCTGCATCAATGCCTCCATGCGCTGTCAATTCCGTAGGATATTCTATCGACTCAACGACCCAAACCGCTTAAGGCACCACCACTTCCTCCATCTCGCCCCTGGCTTCACGACGCCGCTGCTTTGCAATCAGCTTCAAATTACGTGCATAAACGACAATTCCAGAGCATTGGCCCAGCACGCCAACCACGTCCTGACGCCACACAAAATAGACAAATACCGCAATTCCGCCACATAGACTCAGCCACCAAAATGCAGGAGGAATCACGCTCTTCTTGGTCTTCTCGCTCGCAATCCACTGCACGACCATCCGCCCAGCAAATGCGATCTGCCCTGCCATCCCTAGTGTAAACCAGGCAACGCTTCCCCAGCTCGTGGTCTTCGTGGCACGGAACACCGGGTTGCTTCCCACCTCGGCAACTCCCCGATACGCCTGCTCTCCAAACATCTTTTTGAACTCTTGCGGAGTCAAAATCGGACTTTCAAACCCGCCACGGAGTTTGACCTGCAATTGAGGTTCCTGATTTTCAGATGGTCGATAGAACTCGACGATTCCCTTCTGACTGCCAATCTGAAAATCAACATGTTCGGCATTCGCCCTTTTGCTCACCCCGTGCGGTCCCATGACAAGCCAGACACCAAGCCCCAGAATAAGAACCATCAATGCGGCGGGTTCCCATTTCATGAGTTCCCTCCGCTTGAACATACTTCCGAATGCTCAACCGGACGGCGCCGATTACGCATATAGCGAACCGCAAAGCAATCGATCAGCCCAGGAATTCCTCGCTGAATAATCCCAAATCCGTACTTGGTTTCTCCCGCAATTCGCGGGCGATGATTCACCTGCATTTCAACCACGGTGTACCCAAGATGCCGGGCCATCACCGGAATAAACCGATGCATGCCCTTGAACTCCAGCGGTAGCTTGATCGCAATCTCTCGACGCATCACTCGCAACGAGCACCCGGTATCACGAATGGTGTCACCAAGAATCATCCCTCGAAACACGCGGCCAACCCAGCTCGTCGCTTTACGAATTACATTATCCTGCCGTGCCTGTGACCGGTCGCCCTGCACCATGTCCGCACCGGTCTCGTTCATCTTTTGCAAGAGCTTGGGAATGTCAGCCGGATCGTTCTGCAAATCCGCATCCAGTGAGGCAACAACCTTTCCGCGGCAACTGCGGAATCCCGCATGAAACGCGGCGGACTGGCCGTTCCCTTTCCCCGGCGGAGTTCGTTCCATGGCAACGCATCGAAGCCAGGGGTGCTTTTGCATTAGTTCCCTGACAACCGCTCGAGTCGTATCGGTCGAACCGTCATCAACAACAATGAACTCAAAGGTACAGCCGTTGGTTTCCATCGCCGCGGCAACCTGAGTTACCAGTTTTGCAATGTTCTCATATTCGTTATGCGCGGGCGCAACGATGCTGATGTCTAGATCGACGGCTCCGGGCTTGATTTCTGCATTTACCACACCCCATCCTAGCCATCCTATGGCCTTACACAGACTCGTTTTTGCACCCTACACTCGGCTTGAAACCAATCCCATAATTGTTCACGCAGGACCTCACAATGCACCTTCGACATTCAGATATCGACCACGGCCCCGCCACCGTTCCGGTGAAAGTAGTACTTGAAGATCCAGAAGGCCTGACCGGAAATTCCAAAGCGGAACACAGCCTCCTCGCCGCCAAAGGTGAGTCTCTGCTTGAAGTCGCGATGGAGTCAGGAATCAACATCGAGCACGCCTGCGGCGGCGTTTGCGCATGTTCGACATGTCATATCTATGTCCTTGAAGGGATGACCCACCTGGCTGAAGCAACAGAAGCCGAAGAGGATCGAGTGGAAGAAGCGCCCGGTTTGCAGCGCAATAGTCGATTGGCCTGCCAGTGTATCGTGCAGGGCGATGGGCCAGTAGTGTTCAAAGTTCCATCATGGAATCGCAACGCTGTGAAAGAATTACCTCACTGAGCATCAGTTGAGAGTCCTTTTCATAGACCCTTCCAGTAGATACATCTCCCCGACAAACGTGCAGCCCGGTGGCGGGGTGCTCTTAATCGTTGCATCGTATTGAAGTCGAACGGAATTCTGCACCGTCGCTCCAGACGTAGATACCGCTACCCCGTTGAGCCTCAACGCGTTTCCGAGCGTGAGATCCTTGCCCAGCACCAGTCCTTTGATCCCACTGGTGTAAACATCCAACTTATCAATGTCAGTTGGACCGATTCGATCTGTTCCCGCTGCACCAACTGGATTGAAATTCACTTTGATTGTCGGCTCACTCAAATCCGCCGCATCAGGAAGTAGTGCGAGGCTTCCATCGCAGATTATCGCTGGATAGGTTGATAGTCCTGGTACCCATTGCACGCTCTTGGAGACTTCGACCCCGGCACTTGCGTTTATGAACACCAGTGTAGCGATGATGCGAGAGTCCTTAACTTTTATGGCACGGCCTTGACAATCGATCACATATACTCCATACGCATTGGTGACGCCCCAAGGTGTCACATCCTGTGAAACTACTTGGTTGGCAATCTGTCCAGCTGATAGCTGGGCCAACGACACTGGAGTTCCAATCCCTCTGTAATGGGCAAGCACAGATGCCAGATCAAATGTCGACAACGCCCCTGAGCTAACACTCGTACCCCCGTTGTACGTCACGCCCAACGCAGTCGTCCCGACATTCACCGGTTGCGTAATCGAAGCAAGTGTCGCTAGCGCCCCTCCCCCCGTTCGAATCGTCCCAGTTCCGACCACTGTGCACGACTCAAACTTGATACTGCTTTGTGCACATAGGACATTATCGAAGTGCTCGGGAATCACTGCCGCGGCCTGTGCGCGTGCCTCGACTCGGACAGTGCTATTTCCGGAATTGCCAACCGCCGCGATGCTAATCACATCAAATGAGGGGATCGTAATGTCCCCCGAACGATCGGTAAGTCTTGCGGAAAACGCGGCCCCACCAAGCGGAACCGCCTTCGCGATAATCCCGTCTCCGACACTGCCGCGCCAGTTGTTCTGGTGCATGTACGCCATGGCGTAGTCAATACCAGATTCAGCAGCCAGTCTGGCATCAACCGAATCCCGAATCACTGCGCCAGAGAACATGTCGCGACGCGCCAGTTCGAGACCCAGGAGCGACATGGTTACCACCAGCGCAGTAGTCGCCAGCACAACGATGTAGATGCTCGCACGACGATGCACAGGGTAGTTCATGGAAGCTCCCCCACGTTCACGTACGACAAATCCGATGGCAAGTGACCGTTTGGGACTTTGTAATACGACTGCATCGTGTCCGCCCGAAGTGCAGCCACCTTCACGCTTTGTCCTCGCCTTGTCGTGACCGTTACGGTGACACGTACCAATCCCGTGCGAGTAATGCTCACGTTTTCCGGGTTTGCCACATCCACGTTCTCTACGAGGACCGCTCGCGTCCATCCTGAGTAACCCGAGATATTGATGCCATCTGCAAATTGTGGCGGGGATTCAGTCCATCCGGAAAAGTCATCGATGTCGTCAAAGGTCTGTTTCTGAGTCTTGACTTCTCCAAGATCAACACCCAGAGTGCCCGATACCAAGCCGCCAATCAGCGAAGAAGAAGGCTCGCCAACATAATTGGAAAGCACTTCAGACAGCATTGACTCCGCCATTGCCGCAGCTCTCGCATCCTCTGCCGCACTCGCCCTCATGTCAGTGCTTACGCCCACGGCCTGAAGCCCAGCAACCAAAAGCCCTCCGAGTACAAGAATGCTCACAACGCACTCGATCAACGTGAACCCGCGATTTCGCACGTGTTTGTAACTCATGGAACGCTCGCATGTGAAGTAGCGGATATTTTTGCGATGACCGGCAAAGCAGCTGCTTCAGTCGATACCAGTTCAACTTGAACCGTTTCAAGAGACCTGATACCAACTCCGCCAGCAACCCGTCGACAGCGCCACGTAAACGTAAGTGATTTCACCGACCCACAAATCGTCTCCGCCGCTCCACCATTGAGTTCACGCGTCCAAGGTGCGCCAGCCCCGGCCCATTTGTACACAACGCTATCGTCCACGGCGTCACCCGTGCAGTCAGGCACTGTGAATTCACATTTTGACGTCGACGCTTGGATAACTTGCGATGCCCAGGAAACGTCAAAGGCAAATCGATCAACGGCGCGAGCGAGTTGACTCGTCCGAGAAAGGGGGCTGGTGTCATCAGGTAACGCTTTCGCCATAATTACGAACAGCGATGCGATCGCACCTAGCAGGAGACTGCTGATTGAGACTGCAACTAGAAGTTCAACAAGTGTGAACGCGCGACGTTTCATTTCGTTGCCTCCGCTGATGGAGGGATTGTGTCAACCGGGATATCAAGGCCCGATGCCTTTGCAACGTCGATTGCACTCACCGACACAATTGCGCCAATTGTCACGGTGATTCTGGAATCCCCAAGATATAGCGTGATCACTCCGTTTTCAGCGATCTCGCCACGACCATCTATTACAAACGTAAATCTGGTCGCAGACAATGGAAGACTCATGGTTGTGCGATACGGGCTTTCTGAAAGCCCAACCCTGTATTTCGCAACACCCGCGACTGCCCCCGCCCCTTCGCTGGTCACTTCATATTCGCCGGTAGCCGCAACAAAACTCATTCTTCGGGCCAGCCCATCCGCGCGGGCAGATGAGCGAGCAAGTGCGACATCGGATTGAATTCTCCTCGCCGCTCCCTCAAGCCGATATCGTGCATCCGCCTCTGCATATCGAGGTACCGCTATTGCCGCGATAACTACCATGATCACCAGCACTACGACCATCTCAATAAGGCTAAAAGCGAGCAAAGCTCGTCCCTCCGGACGAGCCTTACTCATGTTTACATGTGCCATAGCAGCCATTTTGACAGCCTCCGGCATATGGTACATTACTTACTTAATACAAATTGTACTTCTTACCCTGTGAATCGACTTCGCCAGCGGCGGTATTGGAAATGATATTTCCTGCACCGTCGTAGATCCAGCCAATGCCTGCGCCATCTGCCGTGGCAATACCGGTGCCGCCCTTTTTGGCACCGACAGGAAGCGGCGGGATTGCATTGATATAGGTTCCGAAGATAAACGCACCAGTCTTGGTTGCGTTAGAGGTACCCGCGGCGTTGCTGTAGGTTGTCAACTGAGCCACAACATCAGTCGTCGAGGGATACACACCATCGTGCTCAGTCTGGAACAGGTCGATCGCATTACGAAGTACGCGGAGGTTCGCTGTGAGTGTCGACTCGGTTGCACCGGTCGCACCACGGCTCATACGCGGAACGGCGATCGCGGCGATAATGCCGATGATCACTACCACGATGACAAGTTCGATCATACTGAAAGCACGCTGAACTCGATGAAACTGACGCATAGTCGACTCCTCTGAATTTGAAAGTGTTAAGTCTCAAACCAGCAATCGACCCCAATACCTTAACGGGTGAGCAATTGACCACTTTGTCATGCAAAACACCTGCAATATCTCCGGAATAGACGGACTATCGCTTCTCGGACGTAGCGGCTGATGGGTCGAGTTTGAGGAGGAACTCCCTGCCCGTTGACACTTCCCGCACCCTGGCATATGGAACAGTATCTTTGTCGTAGACATCCGAGGCCTCAAGCAATTCTGCGTTCTCCGATACTCCCGATCCAACTCGCAATACCAGGCTCTTCTTCCCCATCTCAAGAACAACAGCAATCTTGCCGCCAATCGAACTGACACTTGTCAGTTTCCACGGTGCGATAACGGGAATGACAGGCACGGTCACGATTTCGACCTTATCCGCAACAGTTCCTTCCGGTACAACTTCGATGGCCCACGGCTCGCTGAACGCGTTGCGTGATGCGTGATCGATGACAACGCGATCCAGTCGCTCTGCAATAAAGGCTCCCGATCGATCAACCATGACCTTTGCAGCGGCCGCCTTCGTTTCACCATCCAACGGAGAATCCGAATCGTCTATGACGATCGCCGCGGCGGCGGACTCAAGCCTTCCGTCGGGTCGAAGTATGAAATGATCGACCCCAAGTGCGCAAAGGCCAGCACCCGCAACGATCATCAGCCCCACCTGCTGTTTAGAGAGTTTCACGATATAAGAGTGCAATATGCACAACCTGCTGTCAAGGATTCGGCGCTGTCGCCATGTCCGATGCGCCCTCATAAACGGCATACCAGGAAAGGTCTATCTCCACCACCGCGTCTCCGGACTCTTTCTCAGACCTCTCAGCTGCCGCGGCGAACTTATCCACCGCCGTATCGCGAAACCGCACATTGATATCCTTCAGAAATCGCGCCACCGCAAAGTACTGCCCACGCGCAATAACCTTCACAGGAACATACACACGCTTGTTGGCTTGCTTGGCATCCTCTCCCTTGATAGTCACAACTTCAAGGCCCGATTCCGTTGCCAGTTCACTAAGCTCCATGATCCGAGTGTTTAATGAGCTTGTCGCCGCCAGCTTCACCTCGCAGCGTGCAAGTTCTGATCTGAGTCGGTCAATTGCTACCTGTGTACCAGATTGCCGGGCACGATGATCTTCCAGTTCTGCTTTGATGTTTGAGAGTTCAGTTGCTCGAGCAGTCTGGATCGAACGCTGGTTCATCACTGGCACGATCGCGAGCCAAAATGCCATCCCGCTCAATACCACTCCAATGGCAATGCCAAGGGCGTCGATGCTGCGTTCCCCTCGAAGTATCGGCAGTTCTTTCACTTTGATTCCCCCGATACAGGCACCGATACCGGCAATGGCTCACTGGAATCGAGTTGACACGTGACTTGAAATTCAATCACGCTTCCCGCAGCTGTGTCAATACGCCGGTTGTCACCAAGTTTGACCTTGCTGAAGACGCGGCACTTTTCCAGTTCGACCAGCATGTGCCCCATCGCTTCCACCGATCGTGATCGCCCACGCAACGCCAGCGAGAATTCTGTATGTGCAGCATTCGCAGTTGATTTCGGGACGCCCTTCTGCCCATTCGCCCGTGGTGGCTCAGCTCCGGTCTTGATCAGTTCGACCCCATCCAGCACCGTTTGATCATTCAAAGCCTGTGAAACAACATCAAGCAGCAGCCCCCAGTTTGGATGCCGCCCTGTTGCGTTCGCAGTATCAATCGACTTACGCAAGCCAGCCATGGTGGTCTTTTCTCGCAGGTACTCACTCTGAACGGATTTCAGTTTCGCCTGTTCAACGTCGATACGAGCTGAAATATCACTTCCCTCACTCATCGCGCCCACTCGAACCAGACCTGTGGAGACAACCAACACTGCAGCATACACGCACAAGCCAATTCCCCATACTCGCAGCCGTCGCGTCTGCTTAAGCCGGAGCTGAACAGTTTTGGGGATGAGGTTTATCTGCTTCATGCAACCTCCCCGTACATTGCCATTCCTGCTGCCGGAACAAGTACCGATTTGGAGTGGAGAGAATGCCTGGTATCTCTACACACATCCCCCAAAGTAACACGCCGGACCGGAATCCCAATCCGATCCTCGAAGATAGACGTCACATCGAGGACATCCGCACCGGCTCCCATCAGCAAGACATTACCGAGTTCGGCGTGAGGATATCGATGCGATGCGTATGTAATGGCGGCGCGAACAGTCTGTGCCAATTCCCCCACCTGTGTGTTCACAAGTGCCAGCAAATCCCTCGCCGACGACGACACATTATCACTGCCGGTCGCAAGCGAACTCAACATCTCTTCCGCAACAAGTGCATCCACGTTCATTTCACGCATCACATCCTGTAGAATATTGTCCAGCCCCTCCTCGACGCGGCGGTAATAGATAATGGTGTCATCGATGCAGACACAAGTAAGCGTTGCAAAATCCCCAATCTCAACAAAGCTGGAAATCTTTCCTGAGCCAGCAAGCATGTGCCGGCATGCCCGCAAGATCGCAAGCCCCCGAACATCAAAGGCAACTGGTTCAAACCCCTCCTCAACCAATGTATCGACAAGCAATCGACCCTTGTCCTGCGACAACCCAACCGCGATCGCGCGAGTGGAGTCGCCGGTTTTCCCGGTCGGTGGAAGCACCCACCAGTCCGACTCAATATCTGTGGTTTTCAACTTGCTCTCGTGTGCAAGTTCCCCGCGAGTGATCTCAGAGATGTCCGCGCCAGAGTCTGGGGGTGGGATTTCAAATGAGCCGAGCAACTGCAGTTCGCAGGGGACTGCTGAGACGATTCGGTGGCCGCGAAACCGGCGGTTTTCGATCAAGTCCATTGCCCGTTTCGCATCCCCTTGAGAAACAGACTCGTTGCAATCGAGTTTGCGTACACAGGCCGCCTCCACAACCGAGAACGAATCTCCATTGGGAGTCAATTGCACAGCAGACAGGGTGTTCCCCGAAATGTCTAAGCCAATATGCGTTGGACGTTTCATTTTCCACCCCCGCCTGCCTGTGTAAGCGAAGTAAGGTCAAACAACGGAACAAACAGGCTCATCGCCACAAACCCCACCACCACGCCAAGCACAAGCAGGATGACCGGTTCAATAAGACTGCTGACACTCTTAAGCAGCAGTTCATTGTCTTCGTCGAGAACATCTGCCATTTGCGTCAGTACCTCGGACAATTTGCCTGACCGTTCGCCATTTCGAACTGCTTCTACCACTGAGGGGAGTATCAACCCCGAGCGTTCGAACACGCCGCTCAGATTCTCTCCATGCTCTACCGCTTCTTCCGCCTCCTGGACCATCTGCCGGAAATACGTATTACTGACCGCCTCACGCGTAAGTGAAAGGGCCTCAAGCAGAGCTACGCGACCCTCGAGCAACACGCCAAGCATCCGCGCGATTCGCGCAGTACAAAAACTGCGTGTCAACAAGCTCACCTGCGGCAGTCGAAGCATCGTTCCGTGAATACACACCTTGCCCCAGGGTGATCTGGCAATCATAATCACTCCTGCCACAACCCCTGCCAGACACGGTGCGGCAATGAACCAATAGCTCGTAAGAAAGTGGCTTATTCCCATCATCAGTTTTGTCGTCGGCGGCAACGCCGCACCCAGTGACCCAAACAGTGCCTCGAATCGAGGCAATACAAAGACCATCATCACCATCACCACGCCAAAGGCGATGCAAATCAACAGGCTCGGATACACCATGGCACCAAGCAGCGCTGAACGCATTTTTTCCTGCTGGCGAGTGACTACCGCAAGCCGTTGAAGGAGTTCAGCGAGTTTGCCCCCCGACTCGCCAGCCCGAACAAGGGAACGGGCCACCGAGTCAAACACCTTCGGATGTGCTGCCATTCCATCTGACAACGAACTCCCCTGCTGGAGACGATCCACAATATCCGTCAGAGCATCATAAAATGGGCCTGGCGGCGATTGACGCTGAACGGCCTGAACTGCCTCAACCAGCGGCGTATTCGCTGAAACCAGCATCGACAGCTGCCGCGCGAACCCGGATACGGATTTGACATTGCTGCCTCCGGAACTGAACTTCCGAACGGGCTTGCCATCCTGCTTCTTAGCAGCACTTTCAATTCCAATGGTCTTTACAAACAGGCCTTTATCGCGAATGTGTTCGCGTGCTTCAGCCTCGGCATTGGCTTCAATAATGCCGCTCGACACCTTTCCCTGCCTGTCAAATGCCTGGTACTGATATTTCATGCGGCCTCCTTCGCACGAGCCGCTGCGGCGACGATTGCGATATTGGAGTCCTCATCATCATTATGAGTCACCCGCAGAATCTCTTCCAGTGTGCTGCGTCCTTCGATTGCCAGCAACACGCCTTCTTCCCGAAGTGACTTATGATCGTGTTTCCTCAGCACTTCTCGAATTTCATGTCCAGGGCGGCCTGAGTGAATCATGCGCCGCACTTCCGGAACCACTTCCATTACTTCATATACGCCCACACGACCTGCGAATCCCGAATCGTGACATTCGCGGCAACCCTGTCCATGCTGAAAACTCCGCCCCACATGGTCAAGCAGGTCTGCATCTTTGAGCACCTGCTCGGTTGGGTAATAACGCGTCGCACAGCGACTGCAGATCATTCTGGCCAATCGCTGCGCCACCACACCGTTCATGCAGCTCGACATCAGATAGTTTTCAATCCCCATGTCAGAAAGTCGCGCAACCGCACCCGCGGCATCGTTGGTGTGAAGCGTCGCGAGAACCAGGTGTCCGGTCAATGCGGCCTGAATTCCGACTCGTGCGGTTTCCTGATCGCGGATTTCACCGATCATGATAATGTCCGGATCCTGCCGCAAGATACTCCGCAGTGCACGGGCAAAGCTCATCCCGATCGCTTCCTGCACCTGTACCTGATTCACAAGGTCAAGTTGGTATTCAACTGGATCCTCGACGGTTACGATGTTCACTTCAGAGTTCCGGAGAAGATCAAGCGCAGAGTACAACGTCGTGGTCTTTCCGCTGCCAGTGGGTCCGGTGACCAGCACCAGACCATGGGGACGCTCGAGAATCTCGCGGAACTTCAGCATCGCTTCAATGCGGAACCCCAGATCTTCAAGCCGCACTGACAGGTTTCGCTTATCAAGTATGCGTACAACGATCTTTTCACCCAATAGCGTCGGCATGCTGGAAATACGCAGATCGATGTCGCGTCCTTCAGCAACGATTCGCACTCGCCCCTCTTGAGGCAGTCGTTTCTCCGCAATGTCCATCTTGCCGATGACTTTCACACGCGACACAACCGCATTGTGCATTCCCTGCGGCGGTTTCATGAACTCCCGCATCACCCCATCCACTCGATACCGGATGCGAGTGCCCTTCTTGTCCGGCTCAATATGAATATCGCTCGCCCCCTGTTTCACTGCCTGCAGGAACGCAATATTCACCAAGTTGATAATCGGACTGCCATCCACCAGCCTGTCCAGGTCAGTAGACGGCCCGTCGTCAATTGACTCCCGCTCAACAACTGAAACATCCTGTTCCGCCAATGATGTCAGGAATGCATTTACGTCGACCTTGCCGCTGGCATATTTCTTCAGAAACTCGTTAATGTTCGGCTCGAGCGCAAACACGGGGCGGATTTCGCAGCCGGTCAACTCTTTCAACCGGTCAATCGTTGGAAGACTCTGCGGCTCGGTCATAGCCACCGTCAACGTGTTTCGAACTTTGAACATCGGCAGAGCCTGCAACCGCGCACATTCCTCCTGACCAAGCAGGGAAAAGGTCGTCGGGTCTATGAGACCGTGACGGATCACGCAACCCTTCACACCCATTGCTCGCGCCAGTCCGCGGACGAGATTGGCCGAAGTCACCATCCCCGATTCGACCAGAATCTCTCCAAGCAGGCGGCCAGAGGTTCGCTGAGTTCCCAGTGCCTGCTCGAGCTGTTCGCGAGAGATCGCGCCCTGCTCAAGCAGCGCCTCTCCCAATCGAATTCTCTTCAGGTTCAATTTCATTGGCTACAGAAAACTCCTTACCGCTCCTGCAACATCGTCATAATGCTCCATCAGCGGCCCGATCTCGGTCAGATCAAGCACCTCTCGAAGGGTTTCGTTCTCGCCGCATACCTTGAGCATCTGCCCGCTCTCATTCACCAGTTCTGTAAGGTCTACCAATGCCTCAAGTCCCTTGCTGTCCGCGTATGCAATCGCACTCGCATCAAGCACAAATCGCCCCAGACTTTTGCCCATAACATCGCATGCTTTGTCAATAAACGCAGACACATCTGCCTCCAGCAACGGCCCCATAGGCCGAATCACCGTTACAGCACCCTGTCTGAGTTCCACTATTTCCATAGTTATGCGGCCTTACTCGTCGGAAGAGTCATTGTGAATGTGCTTCCTTTGTCGATCTGGGACTTAAGCGTGACATCTCCGCCGTGCAGGCGGGCGATCTCCCTCGCTAGCGTCAGTCCCAACCCTGTTCCTGTAATTGACGCAATGCGACGATCTTTCGCTCTATAGAATTTGTCAAATATGAGATCGGCTTCTTCCGGCGCCACGCCGATTCCATTATCTGTCACTTCAACATTGAACAACGAGTCCTTGGTATCAGCCTTGACCACCACGGTTCCACCCGCCGGAGTGTACTTCAGAGCATTGCCGACGAGATTATGCAGCGCCACCGCAACCTTGTCGCGGTCGCCCGTTAATACCGGCAACTTTGGCGACAGACTGAACATGAGCGTGATGTCTTTGGACACTGCCTGTGCCTTGAAATCGTTCTCAAGCTCTGCAAACATGGCATCCATCCGGACATCCCCAGCTCTCATTTGCAGCGAGCCAGATTCAATCTCAGAAACACTGAGCATGTCGGTGATAATCCGCTCCAGTCGGCGTATTTCCTGATTCACGACGTTCAGTGCCGTAGCCCTCGCATGTGGCTCAATGTCGTCATCGAGCAACTGTTCGACATACAGCCGCATGTTTGTCAATGGAGTCCGCAGTTCATGCGTCGCTTGAGCAACAAACGCAGTCCGGGCCTGGTCTGCGACTCGCTGTTGCGTCACATCCTCGATCACGATGATTGCACTGGCCTTATCGTCTTTGCGAACTGGGCGAATATTGAATCGCAGTACTGGTGGTGCTTCCCCTGCGTTAGCCCTGTCTCTATTAGTCACTTCCACGATCTTTCGTTGTCTTGACTTCGAGGTTACAAGTTCTCTTGCAGCCTCTACAACTTCGGGAAACGGAATAGCCGTCGAGAGTTCAGCCCCGACAATCGCTTCTTTCTTACCGCCAAGCAAGATCGATGCCGCCCCGTTTGCCTGACGCACCCTCCCCTCGCTGTCAATCACCAGCACGCCTTGAGCCAAGGCATCAAACGCTCCATGAAGATCACTTTCGCGCTGCACAGGCGAACGAAGTGCAACTGCCGTTCGCTTAGAAAGCTCCTGTTTGCGTGTCTCGTCTTTCTGTGCAAGCACTGCATTCCATCCGGCGGCCTCTTTCCCCAAGCCGGCGTTTACTTCCAGCATTACCAGATCGCGCTCTCCATCTGCCGCCCGAATCAACGCCCCACGAACGGCTTCGATCGCGGCCATCCGCCGCCGCAATCGCGATATCGCAAATGTCATCGCCAGGAGCGACGCCGTACCAATCAATGCTCCGCTCAAAACAACCGGCGACGAAGTTGCCGACACAAACGTCACAGCCCCCTCGGCCTCAAACACAGCATTTCCTCGCTTGGGGACCATGAAGGGAATCGCAACTCTTGCCCGTTTTCCGTTCGACTCCGTTGGCGCAACCTGTGACGATGCTGAATCCGTCCAAGTCTCCGGTACCTGCTCAATGACGTTCGCCTGCGGGTCAATGTCTGCGACAACTTGCCCATTGGTCAGCGTGATTCGACACACGCTCAGTTGATGATCCCGTGCTGTCGCTTTGAGAAAGTGCTGAAGCGAATCAAGCTGGTGCTCACCATCACTTCTGAGTGCTTGAGCCGCCCATCCCGCAGCAACATCTGCTACCGCGGAAATCTCCTGCTGGCGGGCGGTCACCGCACTTTGCCGGTGCGAATCAATTCCCCACCACGCCCATGCCGCACTCACTAACACCAAGAGCCCACCAATGCTCACACCTACAAGCGCAATCAGCCCCTCGCCGCCGCTGAACCAGCGTTTCTTCCATTTCCGCGGCGGATTTTCAGCCAACATAGCGGTCATAAGTGCCAACCCTCTCTGTGTCTATCTGCTTCACCGATATCGACCTCGCAGCAGCTCTGCGCAAGATCAAGGCCCCAATAACAGGTCACTGACCCCCCGAACAGATGGCACAGTCGCTACATCCAAATCCACTTCCAAACCCCGACCACATGAAACTTGCATCATGTGGTATACTTTGGTCCATGAGACGAGCCGCCTTCACATTGATCGAACTGCTGGTGGTTATCGCGGTGATCGCGCTCCTGATCGCGATTCTGCTGCCGGCA
>SXGT01455136.1_pt1 | contig 20474 bp, 23 predicted proteins | sample 3176221 | NCBI WGS metagenome assembly SXGT01 (sample SAMN11356862, study PRJNA531348) | freshwater metagenome | isolation source: freshwater sample F1-120 | place: China: Fuxian Lake, Yuxi | collected 2017-12-25
CATGATCACCGCCACGGATTTGGTGTTAATGATTTCCAACAGCGGCGAATCGCAAGAAATGAGTGTAATTTTGCCGCTGCTCAAACGCCTTGGTGCCCCGTTGGTGGCGATGACCGCCAATGGCGATTCAAGCATGGCGCAACACGCCGCCGTTTGGCTCAACACTGCTGTCGATATCGAAGCCTGTCCGTTGAACCTCGCGCCCACCGCAAGCACCACCGCTCAATTGGCCATGGGCGACGCCCTGGCGGTCGCTTTGCTCGACGCCCGCGGCTTCAAAGCCGAAGACTTTGCACGCTCCCACCCTGGCGGCGCTTTGGGACGCAAACTGCTGACGCATGTGAGTGATGTGATGCGAACCGGTGACGCGGTTCCAAACGTCGCACCTTCGGCGTCATTTACCGCTTTGATGCGCGAGATGAGCGCCAAAGGTTTAGGCGCGACTGCTGTGGTGGATCAGGACCAGCACGTAGTGGGTATTTTTACCGATGGCGATTTACGCCGCTGGGTTGAGCAAGGCGTTGACCTGCGCAGTAAAACCGCCCAAGAGGTGATGCACCCCCAACCCGCAACGCTTTTGCCGACTGCGTTGGCCGTTGATGCGGCTGAGCTCATGGAAAGCCTGCGTATCACCAGCGTGTTGGTGGTTGATGCGCAAGGCCGTTTGTGTGGCGCTCTCAACAGCAACGATCTCATGCGGGCTAAGGTCATCTAATGCAATCCACGCTCAACTTTCCCCCTGAGTTACTGCTCCGAGCGCAGAACGTCAAAGTTCTTTTTTTAGATGTGGATGGCGTTTTGACTGACGGCGGCTTGTTGTACTCTGACACCGGCGAAATGCTCAAACGTTTCAATACCTTGGACGGCCACGGCCTCAAGATGCTGCAAAAAGCCGGCATCACGCCCGCCGTCATTACAGGGCGCGACTCTCAACCGCTGCGTGCGCGCTTGGCGGCTCTCGGAATTACCCACGCCTATTACGGGATTGAAGATAAGCGGCCTGCGGCGGAACAAACACTGAAAGCCCTAGGATTGAACTGGGACCAAGCTGCGGCCATGGGTGACGACTGGCCTGATCTGCCGATGATGCGACCCTGCGCGTTCGTTGCAGCCCCAGCCAATGCGCATACTGAAGTCTTAGCTTGTAGCCACTTCGTCAGTCGCCTACAGGGTGGTCACGGCGCTGTGCGTGAAGTGTGTGATCTGTTGATAGTAGCCAGCGGGCGTTACGCTGACTTGCTCGGAGCGTACCTCGAGTGACAAACCGGTGGTTTGGATTTTGGGACTGGCTGCTGCTGTACCTTCCAGCCATGCTCATGGCCGTCCTTGCCTTGGGTTCTTACTGGTTGGTGCGCACCACGCCGCCCTCTGAATCGGCGCCTGTTCCCACGCTGCTTAGCCACACGCCTGATTACATGATGGATGGGTTTTCTGTACAGTCGTTTGACACCGCGGGGCGGCTGCGCTCAATTGTCAAGGGCACACAAGCGCGGCATTACCCAGATACCCAGTGGACTGAGATTGATGCAATCCGCATCCGCTCTTTTGATACCAAAGGCCGCGTTACCAATGCCTCGGCTTTGCGCGGGCTCAGTAACGAAGACGGCTCAGAGGTGCAGTTATTAGGCAACGCTTTGGTCGTGCGCGATGCTGACCTGACTACCCAACCCAACCCCACTCCGCGCATGCAATACAAAGGGGAGTTTCTTCACGCCTTTACTAACACTGAAATGGTGACGTCGCACTTACCGGTTGAAATTGAGCGGGGCAGCGACCGCTTTTCAGGTAACACGATGAACTTTGACAATGTCGCTCAAACTTTGAAGCTTGAAGGCCGCGTACGCGGCACCATCGTCCCCAAAAAACAAAAGCTCGAATGAATTCTGAACCACCGCTTGTCTTTATCACTGGCGCATCCAGCGGCATCGGTCAAGCACTGGCTTTGCGGTATTACCAAGCCGGATACCGGCTTGCATTGGTAGCGCGGCGTGCTGAATTGATGGCGCAATGGGCCAATGACTCACAGCTCGACACTTCCAGATATTCCATCTACTGCGCTGATGTGTCTTCTATTGACAGCATCGTAAGTGCAGGCAAGCAGTGCCTAGCACTTCAAGGATTACCTGCGGTTGTGATCGCCAACGCGGGCATCAGCGTCGGAATTGACACCGCGCACCGCGCCGACCTCGACGCCATGGCCCAGCTTTTTGCAACCAACAACATCGGGCTCGCAGCAAGCTTTCACCCGTTTATTGCGCCCATGCGCCTGCGCGGTTCAGGGGTTTTGGTGGGTATTGCCAGTGTGGCCGGAATTCGTGGCTTGCCCGGCCACGGCGCTTACTGCGCGAGCAAAGCTGCTGTCATCAGCTACTGCGAATCTTTACGCGGCGAGTTACGCGGCTCAGGTGTTCGGGTTTTGACTTTATCGCCAGGCTACATTGACACCCCCTTAACGCGCAAAAACAAATACCCGATGCCTTTTCTTATGCCCGCCGCTACGTTTGCAGACAAGGCTTTTCACGCGATAGGTTCAAAGTCGTCTTACCTTGTCATTCCTTGGCAAATGGGCTGGATTGCGAAACTCTTGCGCCTTTTACCGAATCGTCTGTTTGACCGCGTGCTCGCGGGTCAACCTAGAAAACACCGCACACCGCAATAGCCAAGCGGTTTAATCAGAAATCAAAAACAAAAAAGGGTCCCGAAGGACCCTTTTCTTATGGGCACAAGGCCCAATCTGCAATGACTCGTGAGAGCTTAGTAACCGCCGCCGCCGCTACGGCCACCGCCGTAACCGCCACCGCCGCCACCACTGCGTCCGCCGCCAGCGCCGCCGCCGTAACCACCGCCGCCGCCACCGCTACGGCCAGCACCGCCGCCGTAACCGCCGCCGCCAGCTCCACCACCGAAACCGCCGCCACCAGTGCGGGGGGGACGTGGCTCCATTGGACGGGCTTCGTTCACTACCAAGCCACGACCACCAAATTGTTGGCCGTTCATGCCATTGATAGCTGCTTGTGCTTCTGCGTCGCTGCCCATTTCCACAAAGCCGAAGCCTTTGGAGCGGCCTGTGTCACGTTCCATCATGACCTTAGCGCTAGAAACGGAACCGTGTGCTGCAAATGCTTCTTGCAGATCTTCGTCACGGAATGAATAGGGCAAGTTGCCCACATAAAGTTTGTTGCCCATGAAAGGACTCCTCAAAATAACTCAAAACGCGATGGAGTCCAAAACCGCAATCAACAAACCATTAAAGACTTAGAGCAGACGCGAAACTGACCAAACACCGCAAACCTGCTTTACCTAAATTTAGGCAAAGCTGAATCATTATGCGCTACTTTCGCTAACCACAAGCAATTTATTTCGTCAAGCCCCGCGAATTTCAATCAAAACCGTTTGTTTTATGCTAATCGTGCCGCACGCAGGGCGCGCAAAAGGCTTACCAATTGGACTCGCGCTCAGGCGAGGCGCTGATTTTGTGGGTACTTAAATCTGCGCCATCAAACTCTTCTTCTTGGCTCATGCGCAAGCCCATGGTTGCCTTAAGTAAGCCATACACCGCAAAGCCGCTGACCAAAGCCCAGGCCACACCCAAAGCGGTTCCGATGATTTGCGCCCAAAGAGAAACGCCGCCCAAACCGCCCAAAGCCTGTGATCCAAAAATTCCCGCTGCAATGCCGCCCCAGGTTCCGCACAAGCCGTGCAAAGGCCACACGCCCAACACGTCATCAATCTTCCACTTGTTTTGTGTGAGCGTGAACATCACCACAAAGATCGCGCCTGCAATGCCGCCCACCACCAAAGCGCCCATCGGGTGCATCAAGTCCGAACCCGCACACACCGCCACCAAGCCCGCCAAGGGGCCATTGTGTAAAAAGCCGGGGTCGTTTTTACCCAACACTAAGGCGACCAAAGTTCCGCCAACCATTGCCATGAGGGAGTTCACCGCCACCAAGCCTGAAATTTTGTCCAAGGTTTGTGCGCTCATCACATTAAAACCAAACCAGCCCACGGTCAATATCCAAGCGCCCAGCGCCAAAAAGGGAATGCTTGACGGCGGGTGGGCCGACACCGCTCCGTCTTTTCGGTAACGGTTACTGCGCGCTCCGAGCAAAATTACGGCGCCCAAAGCAATCCAGCCACCGACGGCGTGCACCACGACGCTACCTGCAAAATCATGAAACTCTGCGCCGGTGCTAGCCTTCAACCACGCTTGCACCCCGAAGTGTTGGTTCCACGCGATGCCCTCAAAAAAGGGATAAATCACACCCACAACCGCGGCAGTTGCAATCAACTGCGGCCAAAATTTCGCTCGCTCAGCAATACCGCCTGAAATGATGGCGGGAATCGCCGCTGCAAAAGTCAATAAGAAAAAGAACTTCACCAAGGCGTAACCGCTTTGCGCAGCTAGCTGCTCGGCGCCAACAAAGAAGTGTGTGCCGTACGCCACGCTGTAGCCGATCACAAAGTACACCACCGTTGAAACCGAAAAGTCAGCCAAAATCTTCACCAAGGCATTAACCTGGTTCTTACGGCGCACCGTTCCCAACTCTAAAAACGCAAACCCCGCGTGCATCGCAAGCACCATGACGGCGCCCAATAAGATAAACAAGGCGTTTGCGCCCTGATTCAGTGCTTCCATGAAAATTTCCTCAGTGAATTGCTTTATTTTGGTGCGAATTTAGGACTTCGCCTATTTATGCACCGAAACCTAGCAATTCTCGCGCCAAAACGGAATGTGAGCGTTACGCAGCAATAGCGTTTTCAACCTTCATAAAAATCGGTCGACCATCGGGCGTACTCAAAGGTACGATTCGGTCTTCTGCCCCGCCAATCCCCGGAACCACGGCGCACAGCGTCGGACTGCTGCGCAACTCTGCGCCTAGGTTGACTTCAAGGTCTGCAATCACGAGGCGAACCTCGCTGAGAATTTTGGTGACTTTCATGGGCTTTCCTTTTGTGATGTGCCGTAGGCGTAAAGTGGGTGCGCACGGCTTGCGGTACTGTTGATTTGTACAGTATTATAGATTCCATGAAAACCCCGTTGATTTCCACAAATTCTGCGCCCCCACTGGTTCCCATCCTCTCTAGCCCGCTGTGGCTAGACGTCTGCAGTTGGCTGATGCCCGCAGGATTTCCCTCGCCCGCAGCCGACCATACCCAAGAGCGGATTGATCTGAACAAGCAACTCATCCGCAACAAAGACGCGACCTATATCTTTCGCGTGAAAGGCGATTCGATGGTCGGCGTTGGGATTTACGAAGGCGACGCGCTTTTGGTAGACCGCAGCATGGACCCCAAGCACAACCACATTGTGGTGGCGCAGCTCAACAACGAATTCACCGTCAAGCGCCTGTACCGCCGTGGGGGCGTGGTCAAACTGGTGGCAGAAAACCCGATTTATCCGGCCCGACTGATTAAAGAGGAAGATGATTTTTTGGTGTGGGGCGTGGTGACCAACAATATTCACAAGTTGTGCTGATTCGGTTTGACCATGCCTGACCACCAAATTGATCCCCAAAGCCTGGAGGCGCTGCCACGCACGCCGGGGGTGTATATCTTCCAAGGCGAAGGCACGCTGCCGCTGTACATTGGCAAAAGCATTGACATTCGCAGCCGGGTTCTTAGCCACCTTCGTGCGCCCGAGGAGGCGCGTATGTTGGCCCAAACACGGCGGATTGACTTTGTAGAAACCGCTGGCGAGATTGGCGCTTTATTGCTGGAGTCTCAGATGATCAAAGCGCAAAGTCCCTTGTTTAACCAACGCTTGCGTCGCGTGCGTTCTCTGTGCTCTATCCGTTTACACCACACCAACCAAGGCGCAGTACCAGAGATCGTTGATAGCAAGCGTGTGAACTTGGGACTGACGCACGGACTGTACGGTTTGTTTTCCTCTCGCCACGCAGCCCAATCCAAACTCAAAGAACTCGCGCAAGAGAGTCGGCTTTGTTTGTCCGTTTTAGGTTTAGAAAAAACCGCTAAGCGCGGTTGCTTTGGCCTTCAAATCAAAACCTGCTTAGGGGCTTGTGTAGGCAAAGAAGACCGCGCCAGCCACGACGCGCGACTGCGCTTGGCGCTCATGGAATCACAAGTCGAGGTGTGGCCTTTTGCGGGTGCGGTTGACTTGATTGAAACAAGCGGTGATTGGGTACAAAAACACCGTATCAACAACTGGTGTTACCTCGGAACCCAGTGCTCGAAATCGGCCAACACGCACACCCTTGGCGCACACACGCCCCATGACTTTGATCTCGATAGTTACAAAATCTTGGTGCGCCCGATCATGTTGGGGGCGGTGAAAGTTGCGGCAGTTTTGGAATGAAGGCGTCCCAACCCTTGCCATCTCGGCCTTTGCAAATCGCCTTGGTGGATTGCAACAACTTCTACGTTAGTTGCGAGCGCGTCTTTCGCCCCGACCTTAAAACCACGCCCTTGGTTGTTCTCTCTAACAACGACGGCTGCGCGGTCTCGCGCTCTATCGAGGCGAAGGCCTTGGGTATCCGCATGGGTCAGCCTTGGTTTGAGTGCAACGCATTGGCACAAGAACACGGCATTCTTGCGTTGAGTTCGAACTACGCCTTGTACGCTGATCTCTCTAACCGGGTAATGTCGATTCTGTCGACCTATTCACCGCGCTGCGAGGTGTACTCCATTGATGAGTGCTTTGTGGACCTGACCGGAACGCCAAAGCTCAAAGCGGTGAGTTACGAAATGCGCGAACGGGTGATGGCGTGGACGGGGATTCCTGTGTGCGTTGGTATCGGCCCGACCAAGACGCTGGCCAAGTTAGCCAACCACATTGCCAAGAAGCACCCGCGCTCGCAAGGCGTTTTTAACTACAACGATTTAAGCGAAGAACAACAAGATAAGTTGCTGGGCCAAATCGACGTCGCTGAAGTGTGGGGCATCGGTCGCCGAATTTCTGCCCGCTTGGCAGAGCACGGCATCGTCACCGTGCAAGACCTGCGCACTGCGCATACGCCCACCTTGCGAGCCGAGTTTGGGGTGGTGGTTGAAAAAACACAACGTGAGTTACAAGGCGTTGCATGTATTGATTTACAAGATATGGTTCCAAACAAGAAGCAAATCGTATGCAGTCGCTCCTTTGGGCAGACCGTCACCGAACTTGCGGTACTGAAAGATGCGATGAGTACCTTTGTTGCAAATGCCTGCGTCAAGCTCCGAGCGCAAGGTTCGCAGGCCGCCTTGATTCATGTGTTTTTACATACCAACCGCTTTCGAAAAGACCTGCCCCAGTACAACCCCTCGCTGACCGTTCCGCTGCCCCAGCCCACCAGCGACAGTTTGGTGGTGAGCCGCTGGGCGGACTGGTTGGTTGCGCGCTTGTTCAAACCGGACTACGCCTACAAGAAGGCGGGAATTATGTTGGGGGACATCACGCCCGCAGGGCAGTACCAAGCGGATTGGCTAGAACCCGCGCCCGCAACAGACACGCGTTTGATGACAGCTTTAGATCGGCTGAACGCGCGTTATGGCCGGGGAACGGTCAAGGTCTCAACGCAAGGCGGGCACACGGGCTGGCAGATGCGCCAAGAGAGGAAGTCGCCAAACTACACGACGCAGTGGGAAGCCGTTGTGGGAGTCGGCTGACGCTCACGCGCCCTAGAACAGTCGCTCCATCACCATCTCTGGTGTGATGTCTCGCAAGCAACGCATATGGCCGAGCGGACATTCGCGGGCAAAACAGGGTGCGCAGTCCAAACGGGGGAGGTAGTGCGGTGCGTTTTTAAGCCAAATGACTTGAGCTGCATCACTTAAAGGCGGCGTATGCAAAGGGCTGGAAGACCCAAAGAGTGCCACCTGCGGCACGCCGAAGGCCGCTGCGATGTGCATCAAGCCCGAATCATTGCTGACCATCGCCCGGGCATTACCAATCACGCTAAAGGCTTGGTCTAGGTGCGTTTTTCCTGACAGATCGCGGCAAGCGTTAGGAGATACGGCGTTGGCTAGGCGGCTGATGGTTTCGCACACCGCGTTGTCTTTGCTGGAACCGAGCAAGACCACCGACTGGCCCGTCTTTTGGAAAACGGCTTGCACAAGCGCCGCAAAGTGTTCCGCAGGCCAGCGTTTGGCTGGGCCGTACTCTGCGCCTGGCGCCATCGTCCAATAGCCTTGGCGAACCAGCCCCAACGCAGACAGCGCAGCGTTGTCAGCGCCCACGTCAGTCACCAAAATAGGCTGGTCTTGCGACACTGCAGCTTCACCGCTGAGCGCTGCGTAAATGGCGACCCTCGGCGCTCGCTCGTGCTTCTTGGGGTTGGGCAACCGCTCTGTGAGCAAGCCCCAACGTGCCTCGCCCACATAACCCACGCGCTGAGGAATGCCAGCCCACCAAGGCACAAGCGCACTCTTCAAAGAATTAGGACAAACCACGGCGCGGTCAAACTGACCACGCAACGTTTTCGCTAAGGTGCGACGCGCTGTCCACTGCAAACCTCCATGGGCAAAAGGCAGCTCGATGGTGGCGCTGACATGGGGCATTAACCGGTACACCGGTTCCACCCAAGGCAGCGCTGCAACGGTGATGCGTTCGCCACGGGCGTGAAGCCGACGCAGCAGGGGCTCGGTCATCACCGCGTCCCCAATCCACTGGGGCGCGATGAGCAGCGTATTAATGGTGGCCGTCGAAATGCTCGCCGTCCTTGAGCTGATAGACCGTGCCGCAGTACGGGCACTTGGCCTCACCGCTGTGAGCCACATCAAGGTACACCTTGGGATGGGTGTTCCAGATTTTCATGTCAGCCAAGGGGCTGGGGCAGTACACCCCGCCTTGGGCATTCAGGTCTTTGGCCAATAAGGTGACAACGGATTTACTCATAAGGATTCTCTTTTGCGTTTGCAGTTCGGCCTTAAACCAAGGTCAACCAATGGGCATATTTGGGATTGCGGCCGTTCACAATGTCAAAGAACGCTGTTTGAATTTTTTCAGTGATCGGGCCGCGTGTGCCGACATAGTTGTCTTTGCCTAAAGCAATACGGTCCAACTCACGGATAGGCGTCACCTCTGCGGCCGTTCCGGTAAAGAACGCCTCGTCACAGATATAGACCTCGTCGCGGGTAATGCGTTTTTGTACCAGCTCCAAACCTAAGTCTTTGCAAATATGCATGACGGTATTGCGTGTAATCCCGTTTAACGCACCTGCAGACAAGTCGGGCGTGTAAACCACCCCATCTTTCACCACAAACAAATTCTCTCCCGCGCCTTCAGATACAAAGCCATTGGCGTCGAGCAACATCGCCTCGTCATAGCCATCGTCGGTGGCTTCCATATTGGCAAGAATAGAGTTGGTGTAATTGCTCACCGCCTTGGCCTGGGTCATGGTGATGTTGACATGGTGGCGGGTGTAGCTGGAGACTTTCACGCGGATGCCGCGCTTCATCCCCTCTTCGCCTAAATACGCGCCCCAAGCCCATGCCGCCACCATCAAATGAATCGTATTGCCCTTGGGAGATACGCCCAGCTTCTTGTCCCCAATCCACGTGAGCGGACGCAAGTAGCAGCTCTCGAGTTTGTTTTCACGCACCACCGCTTTTTGCGCCTCTTGCAGTTGCTCTTTGGTAAATGGAATATTCATGCGCAAAATTTTGGCGCTATTGAACAGACGCTCGGTGTGCTCTGCCAAGCGAAAGATCGCGGTTCCTTTGGCGGTGTTGTAAGCACGTACGCCTTCAAACGCGCCGCAACCGTAATGCAAGGTGTGGCTGAGCACATGAATCTTGGCATCGCGCCAGTCGACCATCTGGCCGTCCATCCAGATTTTTCCATCGCGGTCAGACATGGAGGGAGGCATTGCGGTCATGGCAGGGTGTCCTTTAAGTGGATAAGCAGGAATTGCAAAAAGAGTGATTTTACGGGGCGCTTCAAGACGGGTTTTCAGAAACGCCTGAAAGCGCGGCTTCGGGCGGGCGCTCTAAGCTCCAGCTTTGAAGTTTTCCACCCCGAAATTCGCAACGCACCACTGACTCCGAGCCATCCGTCCAACTGAAAATTTCGGGCTGCGTGTTGCTTGGGCTTTGCAAAATGCCCAAAGAACGCGTCATCGCCACCACGTGCAACAGCGTCACGCCAGGGCGCAGTTTGGCGTTGAGCATCACTGCGCTGTCCACATAGCCTTTGGGTCGTTTAGCTGCGCGCTGCAACACTTGCAGCATGCGGGTGAAATGCAGCAACAGCCACATCACCAACACACCCACCGCAAGCGCTACGCCCTGCCAACCGTAGTTTCGGTAAGCGAAGACTGTCAGCGCAAGACTCCCTAATGGAAGCGCAACTTGTTGAAATGAAGGCATGGTCATGGATGGATTTTCGCAGGTGTCGCCTGATTTCAAAAAACGGTCGTCTGCGTTGGCTGCAGGCCCTTCAATAACGGATACATTGACAACCATTGAATAACCCACTTTTTGAGACTTCCAACCTCACTATGAGCCACCACAACCAACGCGTTTTCATCACCGCCGCTGCCGCGGGCATTGGGCGCGTCATGGCGCAAGCTTTCGTCCAAGCGGGGGCCCGGGTTTTTATTGGTGACGTAGACGCCGACGCGCTCCAATCCACGCTGGGCGCCAACCCGACGATGGCCGGCATGGTGTGTGATGTCACGGACGAGGCGCAGGTGGCTGCATTTTTCAAAGTCGGCACCGCCGCCCTCGGTGGCCTCGATATTGTGGTTTGCAACGCAGGTGTCGCAGGCCCGACGGCCGAGGTACAAGACATCACACTGGCGCAGTGGCGTCACTGTTTGGCCGTGAATTTGGATTCGGCTTTTTTATGCGCGCACTATGCCGCACCCCTTTTGCGCGCCCAAGGCAGCGGCTCTATCGTCAACATGTCATCCACCGCGGGCTTGTATGGTTTCCCAAGGCGCTCGCCTTACGCTGCCGCCAAGTGGGCGATTCGGGGTTTGACACGCACACTCGCGCAAGAGCTCGGGCCTGCGGGCGTGCGGGTGAACTGCATTTGTCCGGGCTCGGTCTCGGGCGAACGCATTGACCGCGTAATTGCAGCCGAGGCCCTGAAAACCCAGCGCAGTGAAGCGACTGTTCGTGAAGAGATGACGGCGGCCACTTCTCTCAAAACCTTCATTGATCCCGAAGACATTGCGCAATTGGTGTTGTTTATTACCTCAGCGGCAGGCGCCAGAATCTCAGGCCAAGAGCTCGCTGTGGATGGTCACACCGAAACTTTTTGAGGCTTCTTTGGGGCATATTTCCAGTGATAGCATTTCGAATTCCAACTTCAAGCTCGCAAACCCTTGGATTCATTTGACTTTATTGTTGTAGGCGCTGGCTCTGCTGGTTGCGTTCTCGCAGATCGCTTAAGCGAAAGCGGGACCAAGCGTGTCCTGGTGTTAGAGGCCGGCGGCACCGACCGACGCTTTTGGATCAAAGCACCGATTGGCTATGGGATGTCGTTTTACAACGCGGCCGTAAATTGGAAGTACACCACTGAACCCGTGCTTGGTTTGGGCCATCGCACCTCCTATTGGCCCCGAGGCAAAGTATTAGGGGGTTCGAGTTCGATTAACGCCATGGTCTACTGCCGCGGGCTCCCGACAGACTATGACGACTGGCAAGCCGCGGGTAACCCGGGCTGGGCTTGGAAGGATGTCAAGCCGGTGTTCGAGAGCTTTGAACGAAAGGTAGACGGTGATGGTTCTGCACGAGGTAACGGCGCTCTGTTTGTATCCGACCGCGAATCGGAGTACCACCCGCTCAAACATGACTTTCTTCAAGCCGCCCGTGATTTACAGATTCCTCTTTCGAGCGACCTCAATGGCGATACGCCTGAGGGCTTGGGGGCCTACCCCATCACGACACGAAATGGTTTGCGTTGTTCCAGCGCCGATGCCTTTTTACGACCCGCCTTAGCGCGAAGAAACGTGGCGTTACGAAGCCACGCCCAGGTGCGCCACATTCTTTTCAAAGACCAACGCGCCATTGGCGTGCAATACAGCAGCGGCCCGGGCAGTGCGCTGACCACGGTTTATGCATCGGAAGAAATCGTATTGGCCGCAGGGGCCATTAACTCGCCACAAATTTTGCAACTCTCTGGCATCGGCCCGGCTGCACTGCTACACGAACACGGCATTCCCATTATCTTTGCCAATGAAGCAGTTGGCGCAGGACTGCAAGACCATCTGGGTATTAACTACACTTTTTCTTCCAAGGTGCCGACGCTCAACGGGGTATTGGGTTCTTGGTCCGGAAGATTAAAGGCGGGCCTGCAGTTTCTATTGCAACGCCGAGGTCCTTTGAGTATTGGAGTGAACCAAATGGGTGGAATGGTTCGTACCGATTCCGCGCAGGTCCGTCCCAATGTCCAACTTTATTTCAGCCCAATCAGTTATTCCGCGACTTTTGTGAACCAGCGCCCTTTGCTGCGCCCGGATTCTTTTCCCGGCTTCATCATCGGATTTAATCCTTGCAGACCCCACAGCCAAGGGCATATCCGCATTCGTTCCCACAATCCGTTTGATGCGCCGAAGATCGATCCCAACTACCTCAATGACGCGCGCGATCTTGCAGATGTTTTAGAAGGCGCACAGTTGATAGCCCGCCTGCAACAAACCCCATCGATGCACGCTCTGATTGATGCGCCCAAAGACATTGACTTGGCAAGCGCAAGCCTGCAATCCATTGAGGATGATTTTCGTCAGCGCAGTGGGACAGTGTACCACCCCTGTGGCACTTGCGCTATGCGACCTTTAGCCACTGGTGGCGTGGTCGACTCTCAATTGCGGGTTTACGGCTTAGAAGGTCTGCGCGTTGCAGACGCATCGATCTTTCCCACCATTACCTCTGCCAACACCAACGCCCCGGCGCTCATGGTGGGTCACCAAGCCGCTCGTTTTATTCTTTCCAGTGTTTAAAAAAACTGCCATGCCAAAAATCGCAAAGTTAGAAACCTTCTCCAATGAATTTGTTTGCTTTGTCAAACTCACCACCGATGCTGGCCAGATCGGTTGGGGACAAACCTCAACGTACAACGCGGACATCACCGCAACCATTTTTCACCGACAAGTTGCACCTTGGGCCTTGGGTGCAGATGCACTCGATATCAACGCGCTGATGCAAACGATCCAAGAGCGCGAACACAAATACCCGGGCAGTTACCGTTGCCGCGCACTGGCGGGTTTGGATACCGCGCTGTGGGACCTGCGCGGAAAAATTGAGCGCAAGCCCGTCGTCGAACTATTGGGCGGTCGCGCAAAATCACTGCGGGCTTACGCCTCCTCCATGAAGCGTGACATCAGCCCCTTGGCTGAGGCTGAGCGTTTGGTGCGCTTGCGCGATACACGCGGCTTTGATGCTTTCAAGTGGCGGGTTGCGGCGGAATGTGGGCGCGACGTCGATGAGTGGCCCGGACGCACCGAAGAGGTCATTCCTGTTGTTGCCCGCGCATTGGGTCAAGACGTTGCCAAGCTGGTGGACGCCAACAGCGGATTTTCTCCCGCGCGCGCCATTACGGTCGGGAAAATACTCCAAGCCGAAGGGATCAGCCACTTTGAGGAGCCCTGTCCGTATTGGAATTTTGAAGAAACCAAACAGGTCACGCAGGCGCTGGATTTGGATGTGACCGGTGGCGAGCAAGACTGGGACATACCCACGTGGCAACGCATGATGGATCAAGGTGTTGTGGACATTGTTCAACCCGACGTGATGTACATGGGCGGCATGACGCGCACCCTTGAAGTTGCCCACATGGCCGCGCTTGCGGGTTTGCCGTGTACGCCGCACAGCGCCAATCTCTCCTTGGTCACCATTTGCACCATGCACCTCTTAGGCGCCATCCCCAACGCCGGAAAGTACCTCGAGTTTTCTATCGAAGGGCCGGACTACTACCCTTGGCAACAAAACCTTTTCTTAGGCGACCCTTTTGCCGTACAAGACGGGAAAGTGCAAATTCCTTCTTCTCCCGGCTGGGGAGTTGAGGTCAACCCAGACTGGTTAAACGGGGCGAAACACCAACTCAGTGAACTGCAGCGCTAGGCAACGGCTACCAACTGCAGATACCAAAAAGCGAAGACCGCCGCCAATAAAAGCACAGCCACGCTGACCCACACTCGACTAATGCCTTCAGACGCACTTCCTTGTTTGCTACCAGTGACCATGGCGCGGGCTAAATTTTCGCGGTGCAGACGGCTCGCTACGATCACGCCAACGATGTGTATACCGACAAGGATGAGCATGATGTGTGACGAAACTTCATGCAACTCGGCGACCCACTCTCCGCCGATCTCGTTGAACGCTGCATAGCCCGTTGCAACGATCGCAATGCCTGACAAAATAAGCAATACGATGGCAACGGCCCCTACGGGGTTGTGCCCTACGAAGTGCTGTGGCTTCCCGTTGGCCATGGATTTTGCATACCGAACCACGGCTGCCGGGCCTTGCACAAAGTTCGTGAACCGCGCGTAGCGTGTTCCCACTACACCCCAAAGCAAGCGAAAGGCAATGAGTCCGCCTAAGGTGTAACCCAAAGTGATGTGAACCAAGCTCCATCGTTCGCTTTCTGATGTGAGGTAAGCCCCCGCAAAACAAAATACCAAAAGCCAGTGAAAAATGCGCGTGGGGGCGTCCCAGACGCGAATTGACGTTGGTGTTTTCATAAATTTTCTTTTCGTTGTTATTTTGGAATGCGAATTTGGTGTTCGCTGAAATTGCCGTCTGCCGCAGCACTGTGGCACGCAGCGCAATTGCCGGGGCCACCCACCGATGCCCGCTTAAAAACGCTGGGGCTCACTTCATCGTGCTTGCGAATGAACCACGCCGATTTACTAATTCGGTTTTCTGGCGGCACTTCGCTCACACGTTTGTACGTTCCCGCATTGGCTTCCAGCCATTTTCCGATTTGTGTCACAGTCGCAGTGTCTAAGGATGCGTCGGTTCCGTAGTGTTTTTGCAAACCACCCATGATATTTTTCCAAGCCGGTGCCGGTAGCATTCCGACAGGGTAGGCCAAGTGACAGGCCGAGCACTCTGCTTTGTATGCGGGCAAAACTGGGACTTTATTCACCGGCGAATCGGCCCACGCCGCGAATGAAAAAAGTGCGAAAGCAACCGCGACGATCCATTTGTTTTTATATTGCATGGTCAGAACTTTCTATATTTAAGATTTCAAACTGATCAGCCACGCTAAGACATCGGCCTTTTCGCTGGCGCTGCATTCGCGACCCACCACGTCATTGCAGTTGCGACGAAACCACTTTTCGGTTTTGGCGCTATCTGTAAACCGATCGGGGTTGAATGCGGGGGCCAGGGGACTAATGCGCTTTTCGGTCTTGGCATGTTTACCCTCTGCCTTTGGGTTAGAGGTATGGCAGGAAGCGCATGACCACTCAGCCCCGTGTTTGTTGTTAAAAAAGGCTTGGCCTTGGGAAATTTGCGGGGCCTGCCCAGACTGCGCAGCAAAGACCGCCAATTGTGCGGCAGGGGTGATGGCATGCGAAGGCGCTGCGATGCATAGAGCGGCTAAGACACTGCCCACAAAGCAGGTCAGAACACGGCGTTTGAGAATTGATTGCATAAAGCCTCCATACCCACGATGGTGGCTTATGAAAGTAAACGCTGTGTGAAGTTATGCCAAGCTAAGCCAAAGTTGGCAAAGAAATTTCTCAACAGTTAGCCCAACCCGCGAACAATCTCCATGGCTTGTTCAACGCGCTCGACTGCATGAATCGTCATGCCTTCGATCGGTTTTTTAGGAGCGTTGGCTTTAGGAACGACGGCCACAGTGAACCCCAACTTAGCAGCTTCTTTTAAGCGCTCTTGGCCTCGTGGAGCAGGGCGTACTTCGCCTGCGAGTCCGACTTCACCAAACGCGATAAATCCTTTGGGCAAAGGCTTTCCGCGTAGCGATGAGGTGATAGACAACATCACCGCCAAATCAGCTGCAGGCTCGCCTATACGTACACCGCCGACGGCATTGATAAAAACATCTTGGTCCATACAGGCCACACCCGCGTGGCGGTGAAGTACCGCCAACAACATCGCCAAGCGGTCTTTGTCGAGCCCCACGCTTAATCGCCGCGGGCTTGGGCCGCCGCTGTCCACCAAGGCTTGAATTTCCACCAAGAGCGGGCGCGTCCCTTCGAGCGTGACCATCACACAACTGCCTGGAACAGGCTCTGCGTGCTGGCTTAAAAAAATCGCGCTCGGGTTGCTCACGCCTTTGAGCCCGCGCTCGGTCATGGCAAACACACCGATTTCGTTAACTGCACCAAAGCGATTTTTGATGGCGCGAACCAAACGAAATTGGCTGTGCGTATCGCCTTCAAAGTACAACACGGTGTCTACCATGTGCTCCAAAACACGCGGCCCCGCCAACGCGCCTTCTTTGGTGACGTGGCCCACGAGAACGATGCAAACTCCGCTGGCCTTGGCAGCGCGGGTCAGGTGGGCGGCACATTCGCGTACCTGTGCCACCGAGCCAGGCGCTGAGGTGAGTTGGTCGGAATATACGGTTTGGATGGAGTCAATGACCGCAACATCAGGCCGAAGCTCAGTCAGCGTTGCGAGAATTTTTTCTAACTGAATTTCCGCCAATACCTTGACCTGAGAATGGTCTAGGCTCAAGCGGCGCGAGCGCAAAGCGACTTGGGCGCCGCTTTCTTCGCCGGTGACGTACAAGGTATTTTTACCCGCGCGCTGCAGTGCGTCGAGCGCTTGCAAAAGCAAAGTGGATTTACCGATACCGGGATCTCCACCGATCAGAACCACGCCGCCTTCCACAATACCGCCGCCCAAAACCCGGTCAAGCTCTTCGTGGCCGGTAGGTGTGCGCTCCACATCGCTGGCTTGGATGTCTGACAAAACCGCCACCTCGGCCGTTTTGGCAAGCGATGCAAAACGATTTTTGACTGCGGAATCGGCGTGTGCGACCGATTCAATCAGTGTGTTCCATGCGCCACAACTCGGGCACTTCCCCAACCATTTGGGGCTGGTTCCGCCACAGTCGCTACACGTAAATACGGTTTTATCTTTTGCCATAAGGCCGATAATACTGTATTTAAATACAGCTTATTTCTAGTTTATGGATCGACAGTCACCGGCACGCGCTGCGCTAAAGCGCACATGAGCTCATAGCCCACGGTTTGCGCACATACTGCGACCTCATCAATCGGCAAAATGTTCCCGTTGATTGCGCGGCCCCACAGCGTGACTTCGTCACCAATGCCTGCCTCTGGCGCGAGCGTTAAATCAACAGCCAACATATCCATGCTCACGCGCCCTACGGTGCGACTGCGAATGCCCGCAACCAAGACCGGCGTGCCCGTGGGACAAATACGCGGATAGCCATCGGCATAACCGCAAGCCACGATCCCGATGCGCATAGCCTCTGGTGCCACAAAGTTGGAGCCATAGCCTACGGTATCGCCTGCTTTTAAGTGTTGGGTGCCGATGATTTCGGCGTTCAAACTCATGGTGGGCTGCAATTGCCAATGCGCTGCATCGTGCTCAGGGTAGTCTGGCGCACTGCCGTACAGGGCGATGCCAGCGCGAACCCAATCGCCCGGTACAAGGCTGTGGCGCAAGATGGCGGCACTGTTGTGCAAGGTGCGCTCGCCGGGAAGTTCTGTGCTTGCCGCGTTAAAAGTTTCCATTTGCGCAGTCACTCCCGCCGGTCCGTCGGCATCGCTAAAGTGCGCCATCAGTGAAATCTCATCCACTTGGGGCAGCGCATTCAGTCGCGTCCACGCCGAGCGGTATTGCTCAGGCCGAAAGCCCAACCTGTTCATTCCCACATTCATTTTGAGAAAAACGCGGTGGGGCAGATTGGTTTTATGGGCAGCGAGCATGTCAATTTGGGCCTCGCTATGAACCGTGTGCCATAAATCCAACCGTGAACACAGCTCTAAATCGCGCAACTCAAAAACACCCTCCAACAACAGGATGGGCCCACGCCAACCCAGCCTTCTTAGGTGCTGCGCTTCTTCTAAATCAAGCAAGGCAAATCCATCGGCGCCGCGCAAACCTTCAAAGACCCTTTCGATCCCGTGGCCATAGGCATTGGCTTTGACGACAGCCCACACCCGCGCATCGGGAACAGCAGACTGAACAGCCTGTAGGTTATGACGCAAGGCTTGGGTGTGGATAGTGGCGCGAATCGGACGGGGCATGGCCTATTTTGGCACTTGCTGGCGTGCTATAACCCCTGCACTCTTAGGAAGCGACCACACCACCCATGAAACGCGGCTTTTTTACCATCATGTCGGCGCAGTTTTTCAGCTCGCTGGCAGACAACGCATTGTTTGTGGGCGCGGTGCAATTACTGCGAAGTTCACAAGCACCCGAGTGGCAACAAGCCGCGCTGGTGCCGATGTTTGCTTTGTTTTACGTTGTCTTGGCGCCTTTTGTCGGGGCATTTGCAGACGCCTACCCTAAGGGCCGGGTCATGTTGGTGAGCAACGGCATCAAAATTGTGGGTTGTTTGATGATGCTTTTTGGCAGCCATCCTTTGATGTCCTATGCCATCGTCGGTTTGGGGGCTGCCGCTTATTCCCCTGCAAAGTACGGGATCTTGACCGAATTACTTCCAGCCTCTCAATTGGTCAAAGCCAACGGTTGGATTGAAGGCTTGACGATTGCTTCTATTATTTTGGGCGTGCTCTTAGGCGGCCAAATGGTCGGCCCAAATATCGCGCCCTATTTGTTGTCACTGGACTTGCCGTTTTTAGAAACCGGCATCGACAGCGCGCCAGAAGCCGCGATCAGCGTTTTAATTTTGGTGTACCTCTTAGCCGCTTGGTTTAACACCCGCATTCCTGACACCGGCGTTGCCATGCGCCCCTTGCCGCGCAACCTCGTCAGCCTGCTGCCTGATTTCTGGCAATGCAATAAACGCCTGTGGAGCGACAAGCTAGGCCAAATTTCTCTGAGCACCACGACGCTTTTTTGGGGCGTGAGCGGCAATTTACGTTACATCGTTTTGGCTTGGGCTTCGGTGGCTTTGGGCTATACCGTGACCCAAGCGTCGGCCTTGGTCGGCGTCGTCGCTATCGGCACCGCCGTAGGCGCGGTGGCAGCGTCATTGCGTATGCGCTTAGAGCATGCAACTTTGGTCATGCCGCTTGGAATTGGCATGGGGATATTGGTGCTTTTATTGAACTTCATCACCAACGTATGGGTGGCGGCCCCCTTCCTTATTTTGCTCGGCGGCTTGGGTGGATTTTTAGTGGTTCCCATGAACGCTTTGCTTCAACACCGTGGCCACAACTTGATGGGTGCGGGGCGCTCTATCGCCGTGCAAAATTTCAACGAGCAAGCCTGTATTTTGTTGTTGGGCGGCTTGTACAGCCTGTCCACCGGCATGGGGCTCTCCGCCTTTGGTGCCATCAGTGTCTTTGGCATTTTGGTTGCTGGCTTTATGTGGCTGATTAAGCGCTGGCACAGCTACAACTGTCGCGAACATGGTGCGGAAGTGGAACACCTGCTCGACATCGCACGCAACGACAACCTGCACGGCTAGCCCTCGTGAAAAACGCACTCGCCGCTTTGGCATTGGTAGTCAATGCTTTTTGTTACGGCGTGATGTGGTGGCCGTTTCGCTACCTGCAAGACCACGGCATTCACCCCCTGTGGGCGACCGTGCTTGTGGATTTAGTAGCTCTGACTTTCATCTTCGCCGCGAACCCCAAAATTTGGCGCCACTTTATTGCCTTCCCCGGCCTATGGGTGCTATTGATCGGCGCAGGAATGACCAACGTCGGCTTCAACTGGGCGGTAACGATCGGAGACGTCGTACGGGTTGTCATCTTGTTTTACCTCATGCCCGCGTGGGTGGTTTTATTGGCGTGGCCGCTGCTCGGAGAAAAACCCACATGGAAGTCTTTGGGTCGTTTGGTGATGGCACTGTGCGGCGTGGTGATTGTTCTTAAAACGCCGGAATCGCCGTGGCCGTGGCCGGAGAACATGGCCGATGGCTTGGCGCTCTTGGGCGGCTTTAGCTTTGCGCTGACTAACATCATGCTGCGCAAACTCAGCGGACCGCCTCCCGCGGCTGTGACGGTTGCGATGTTTGGGGGGGGCGCAGTGATGTGTACTTTGGCGGCTTTGCTGGGAATGCAACAAGGATTGGTGGGCGCACTGCCGAGCAAGGCTACCGACTGGGTTGTCGCCGTTTTGGGTTTGAGCTTGATGATTTCAGTAGCCAATTTGGCGTTGCAGTTCGGCGCCTCGCGCCTAAAGGCCAACACCACATCGCTCATCATGCTGTGTGAAGTGATTTTTGCCAGCGTTTCCTCCGTGCTTTTAGGCGCAGGCACGATCAGTATGCGCGTGGCTTTAGGTGGCGGATTGATTTTGCTGGCAGCACTGCTCGCTACGCTAAGCTCGACGCCTTCGCCAAACCCATCCACTGGAGAACCGCAATGACCACCGCCTACGATTTTGAAGCCCTGTCAATTGAAGGCCAACCCGTCCAACTCAATGACCTGCAAGGCAAAGCCCTGCTCATC
>SXGT01304453.1_pt1 | contig 20468 bp, 18 predicted proteins | sample 3176221 | NCBI WGS metagenome assembly SXGT01 (sample SAMN11356862, study PRJNA531348) | freshwater metagenome | isolation source: freshwater sample F1-120 | place: China: Fuxian Lake, Yuxi | collected 2017-12-25
CCCGCGACACGACCCGCGATCTCGTCGTTGGGATCAACCGCGACCGATCGATCACCACGATGGCGCATCTCACCTGCGCTGCACATCGTCGGATCGAGCTGGAGGAACTCGTGACGAGCTATCTCGACAGTGGCGTCGTCGAGAACATCTTGGCGCTCGGCGGAGACCCTCCCGTGGGTTACGACGGTCCGCCTGGTGATCTCGCCTACGCCGATGAACTCGTCGACCTGGTGCGCGGTGTCGGCGACTTCTCGGTCGGCGTTGCTGCGCATCCCGAGCCCCACCCACGTTCAGCGAGCCTCGAGGCCGATCGCGAGCACACCGCTGCGAAGCTCGACCGGGCCGACTTCGCGATCACGCAGTTCTTCTTTGCCGCGCACCACTACTTCGAACTCGTCGCATCCCTCGCCGATCTCGGCTGCACCAAGCCGGTGATTCCAGGCGTGATGCCGGTGACGAGCATTGCTGCGATCACTCGGATGGCTGAGCTCCAAGGCAGCGAGATCCCACGATTTCTCACCGATCGCCTGTACGCCGTGGAGTCGCAGGGCCCCGCCGCGGTGCTCGCGGAGGGCGTGCTCGCCGCCACCGAACTCTGCGAAGAACTCCTCGACGGCGGGGTGCCGGGCCTGCACTTCTTCGCGTTCAACCGCACGACGGCGCTTGCCGCCCGCGATATCCATCAGAATCTCGGGTTACCCCGGCGCTGACCACTGGTCGCGAACGCGAGCGAGCCCCGGCTGAGAAACCGGGGCCCGCGAGAGCGGAGGGACTGGGATTTGAACCCAGGGTGGGTTGCCCCACAATGGTTTTCGAGACCATCCGATTCGGCCGCTCTCGCACCCCTCCGCCGTCGATCCTACGTGACGACTCTGTGGGATTGCGGGGTCGAACCGAAGATCAGAATGCGTCAGTCGCGAACTGCGCAACCGCGCCGCCTCCACTCTCGTAGTACTCCATGACGACCGTGTGATTGCCGGCCAGCAACGGAATGGCAACGACGTCGGTCGCCGGACCGCGATCGAACCAGGAGTCGATCACGAGCACGGTGTCGACGTAGAGGCGCACACCATCATCGGTCGTCACCGTGAAGTTCGCGGTGCCGTCGGCGACGGAAGTGAAACTGCGAGTCCATCGAACCGAGAAGCCGTCGGCACCAAGCGTGGTGCCTGCGGGAGCGCCGTCGCCCCAGTCGTAGTCGACCGCCGCTTCGCACTGAACCGTGTCGGGGTCACCGGCGAGTGCGGTGCCGTTGAAGTACTCCGCCTTGAACTCGTTCGCCGCGCACACGACCGGGGGCAGCGGTGTTACCGGGTAACCCGTGAGGGATGCGTAGGCACCACCGCCGCTCTCGTAGAACTCCATTCGAATCTTGTGCACGCCAGGCGTGAGATCGACGGTCGCCGCGTAGGCCGTGGGACCCTGGTCGAACCAGTGATCGATCACAAGGGTGCCGTCGACGAACAGCCGCACCCCGTCGTCGGTGGTGCTGATGAACTCGGTCGGCCCGCCGCCTCCGAAGTCGAAGTCGCCGCTCCATATGACGGAGTAGTTGTCAGCTCCCAATCCGGTGCCCGCGGGGGCGCCGTCGGCGTAGTCGTAATCGATGCGTCGCTCGCAGCGAACGGTGTCGGCCGGGCCCGAGAGCGTCGTGCCGTTGAAGTACCGCGCCTTGAAGTAGCCCACCCCGCACGGGTCAGGGTCGACGGGCGGTGCGGGCACCGTGTCGGTTGTGGCGGTCACGAAGAAGTCGCCGCCCGTCGCCCAGTCGTAGCCGCTCCCGTCACCGACTGCGTCGATCAGGGTGCGCGCGGCCCAATCGACTGTGCCGTTGTTGGCGACGGCCACCTTCCAGAGGTGTCCGTCGGACGTGCTCACGAACAACGAGCCCCCTGCCACCTCCATGCCGTTGATGTTCGGAGCGTTCCCGTCGTACGCGACCATGACTTCACTGCCGACGATGCCGCTCTCGAGCGCGAACCAACGCCAGAAGATCCGGTTGTCGCCGACTCGGGTGTAGAAGATCCGTCCGTTCGAATACGCAAGCGAGGTCACGTTCGCGTCGAACTCGACCGGAGGCCCGCCCGCATACGCCGCGGCTGCGACGAGGTCGGTTGCGGTCCCGAACGCGTCGGTGGTCGTGTCGAAGGAACGGCGATCGAAGGTGCCATCGGCCTCGAGGATGTACGCGTCGCCGTTCACGAAGAAGGACCCGCGTTGCTGGGCGAAGTCGATCGGCGCATTCGTTGCCTGGGTCTTGCCGGTCGGTCCGACCGCGGTACCGTCGAGGACGAGTCGGTCGAGGCTCCCGTCGGGAGCCGCGCGGTGCATTCGGACGGGCAGCGCGATGGGCGTCGGCGTCGGGTTCGTCGTGCTGCCGGTCATCGTGAACATCGCGAAACGCGGGTGGTACTCGCCTCCGACGTTGAGCGTGTCGTGGCCGACGTACAGGCGATCGGCAGTTGCGACGAGCGAGAAAGCGCCGACGCCGCGATCGCGCGTCGGGTTCCAACGCAGCGAAACGCCGGTCAGGGGGTCGAGCGCACTGATTCCCGGTCGATCGACCGACCCCGGGCCGGGCCAGTCGCCGGCGTATGCGTTGTTGTTCCAACGTTGGTGCCCACCGATGTAGACCGCCGCGTTCGTGATGGCGACCGAGTACAGCGTGTCGCCTCCCATGTAGTTCACCCAGGTCGGTTGTTGGCCGGCTCCCGTTCCGTAGGTGCTCCACATCGAGGCGGAGTCGCACAGTGAGGGAGGCCATCCGTAGGCGCCGGTCGTGACGACTGCGAATCGCTGCCCGTCGGGCGAGATGTCGACGTCACGCATGTAGGTGTCGAACACGCCTGCGCAGAGTCCGACGAAGCGGTCGGTTTCCCAGCTGTCAACTGCTGGGACGGGCAATGAAGTATCGACGAGCGCGATCTGGTTGCGCGGCTGTCCGGCGACGGTGAGGAAGTTACCGATCACCACCATCCGGTCACCGGCCACCGTCACGTCGAGTTTCAAGACGTTGGCGGAGGTGCCCTGGCGCGGGTTGGTGACCGCGACGTTGAACGACGTGATGAGCGCGCCGGTCGTCGCATTCAACGCGGCGAGTTTCGAACGCGTGACGCCCACTGCGGTTGTGAAGGTGCCGCCGAGGTAGATGGTGTTGCCCGATCGTGCGATGTCGAGCACATTGCCGCCGCCCACGCGACCGCCAAAGGTCGCGTCGCGGATGCCGGTGGTCGCGTTCAGTTTGGCGACACCGCGCTGGCTGACGCCACCGACGGTCGTGAATCGACCCGCGATGATGACCTGTCCGTCGGGCGACGCCACCATGGCTTCGACGGTTCCGTTGAGCGCCGGGTTGAACGCGGCGTCGACGCGAAGCGTCGTCTTGTCGAACGCGAAGATGTTGGTGCGTGTGTACGTGATCTTCGCGACTGCGTCGCGCACGCTCGTGAACTTGCCTGCCACGATCACGCGATTGCCGATCTCGACGATCGCGTTGACTCGCCCGTCGTTGGCCCACGGCGTCTTGTTGATCGGGTCGGGGTTCACGATCCCGTTTTGCGGGTAGTTCACCGCCTCGGCGCGGGTCGGTCCTGGTCCGATCAAGCACGCGCCACTGACGGCGAGTACGACCAGTGCAGCGGCGCGCTTCATGCTTCCTGCCTCCGTTGACGGCCCGAACTCGTCGCGACCGTTCCCACCCAACTCTTGCGACTGCGCGGCCCAGCGCCGCCATCCAGTCGGACATATTGCCCGATTTGTCCGACTACGGCAAGTCGGACCTGCCGACGGCATCAGGATGTGACGCGCGGCGTCAGAACTCGGCGCGGCTCTCGGTGTGCGGCTGAGCGGCGAGTCCTCAGCCGCGTCGGGTTGTGAAGAACGACTGCAGCAATCCGGCGCACTCCGTGGCGCGCACGCCGCGGACCACTTCGCTGTGGTGGTTCAGGCGAGGGTCGGCTGCGAAGTTGTACAGCGTTCCGCTGGCGCCGGCCTTCGGATCGCCCGCGCCGAACACGATCAAGGGGATTCGGGCCGCCCAGATCGCGCCCGCGCACATCGGGCAGGGTTCGAGGGTGACGACGAGTGCGAGGTCGCCGAGCCTCCATGCGCCAGCGTCGGTGGCGGCGTCGCGCAACGCGAGGATCTCGGCATGCGCGGTGGGGTCGCCGGTGCGCTCCCGTTCGTTGTGTCGCGCCGCGACGATCCGGTTCGTCGCTGGTTCGACGACAATCGCGCCGACGGGCACATCTCCGTGCTCGATGGCCCTGTTTGCTTCGCGCAGCGCCGCAGCCATCCATTCGTCGTAACGCGCGTCCACCGTCATCGCAGCCCAACGCTACGTGTTGTTACTGGGCGCGCGGAGCGCTTCGTACACTGACTCGATGGCGGGCGGGATCGATGTCGTGTTGTTCGATCTGGGTGGGGTGCTCGTCGAACTGGGTGGCGTTGCACCGATGAAGTCGTTTGCGGGCATCGACGACGATGATGAGCTCTGGCGCCGGTGGCTGTCATGTCGATGGGTGCGCGAGTTCGAGCGGGGCGGGTGCAGCGTCGAGGACTTCGGCCGTGGCGTCGTCGACGATTGGCGACTCTCGGTCTCCCCGCAGGAGTTGATCGAGTCGTTCGCGGCCTGGCCCATCGGCCCGTTTCCAGGCGCGATCGATCTGGTGCGCTCGACCCGTGAACGCGTGACCGTCGGTTGTTTGTCGAACACGAACTCGTTGCATTGGAGCGACCGGTTCCGCCACTGGCCGTTGACACAACACTTCGATCACTCGTTCCTCTCGTTCGAACTCGGGGTCGTGAAGCCCGACCGAGAGCTGTTCGACCGTGTGGCGACCGACCTGGGGATCGGCGCGGACCGCATCTTGTTCATCGACGACAATCGAATCAACGTCGACGGAGCTCGCGAAGCCGGATGGCGAGCCGAGCGAGCGGTGGGAGTTGCCGAGGCCGAAGGTGCGCTCGTCGCGCACGGGATCTTGTCGCGCTGATGCGCGACCAATCGACCTAGTCAGCGCGGCGATCGCGACTTCGAGGGCGCGGACCGCGCCACGATGAATGCTTGCGGTGACGTCTCGTGTGAGAGGGCAGTCGATCGGATCGCGCACTGGCTCACCTCGAATCCGCTGACGGCGAGTCGCCGGGCGATGTCGTCGGGGTCGTGTCGATAGTTCGTCAACGTATGGGCGGTGCCGTGCGCTTCGGTACGGACGATGGGAGTCCCGTCGCCGGCTTGGAACCCGAACAGCACTTCGCGCTCCGATCGCAAGATTCGGGCGATCTCTTCGAACGGTTGCTCGAGTTCGTCGGGTGCGGTGTGGATGATCGAATACCAACACACGGCTCCGTCGAGGCTGTCGTGAGCGAACGGGAGGTCGAACAGCGACGCCGCGGCGAACGGAATACTTGGGTGAGCGTTGCGCGCGACCGCGACCATCCCGGGCGCCAGGTCGATGCCGACGACGCTGAGATCGCGTTCATGGAGGAAGCGTGCAATCCGTCCGACGCCGGTGCCCAGGTCGGCAACTCGTGAGCAACCCCGATCACGGAGTCGATCGACGAACCCACGAAGGATCGAACGATCGAGTGGCGCTTCGAACTCGGCGGTTACTTCCGTTCCGACCGTCCGAGCGTACTGGTCGGCAGTCGCGTCGTAGACGGCTTTGGTGCTTTCCAACCGCTCGTCCACGCCGCGAACCTATCGAGTGATGGCAGTGCGGTCCCGCGAATCCCGAGGTTCGTGCGACGGTGGTTCTGATTCGCGGCCCGGGTCACGACGGTGAACAGTGTCGGAGTTCCTTGCGCATGTTCGACGCGATGATGCGATTCGTCAGACGAGGTGCAAATCGAGCGGCCCGACCGAGGAGCGCGGCCCGACTGGGAGTGACCAGCGCTCGATTCTTGCGAACTGCGGTGACGACGCGTCGCGCGAGCGCGTCGGCGCCGATCGGTGTGCCAGCGGCCGCCACGAGGAAGCGCCGTGCACTCAGTCCTGGCGTGTTCGAGTGTTCGTCGAGCAATGACGTCTCGACCGGACCGGGGCAGACCGTGGTGACGCCAATGCCGTACCGCGCCGCTTCGGGACGCAAGCTTGCGCCGAGCCCGACGATTGCGTGCTTCGACATCGAATACGGAACCATGAGCGGCGTCGCGACGATCCCCGCGAGCGACGACATGAGGACGATGGAACCGTGGCGTTGCACCCGCATTCGTTGATACGCGGGCAGCATCGTGTGGACCACCCCGGCGATGTTCACGTCGATTGTGCGCTGCCAATCGGACCTCGGAATGTCGTCGACGGTGCCGCCGATCCCAATGCCGGCGTTGGCCACGACGACGTCGAGTCGATCAAGTCCGGCGATCGCAGCTTCGACGGCCGCACTGTCGGTGACATCGAGATCGACGTCGGCACCTCGCAGATCGGCCGTCACGGGGTTCGAGCCCGCATGTCGGAAGGCGTCGGCGAGCGCTCGCCCGATACCACCCGCGCCACCGGTGATGAACACGGTCGAACCTTCGAGTTCCATGTTCGCCGTTCGTTGCTGATCACCTGATCAGATCACTCGTCGAGAAATGCCGCCATCGGTTCGTCGAGCGCGAGGGCATTGCGATTGAGGTAGACGAGCAGGACGGTATCGGTCCTCGGGTCGTACCAGATCCGCGTCGACGCACCTGGGAAGTCGCCCGCGAGCGAGAACCGGGTGAAGGTCTCGTCGGGCGGACATCCGTCGAAGACGCACGTTCCGGACTCTCCTACCCCGGCGACACCGAGTCCGTAACCACCGGGCTGAATCTCGAGCATCGGTGAGAGGTCGACGTCCGCGAGATGACGACCTCGAAAGATGACGTTGGCCCACTCGAGCATGTCGTCGACGTCCGAAGCGACGCCGGCTGCGGGTCCGACCAAGGTGATGAGTGAGGTTCGGGGAAACGCCTCACTCGGAATCTCGACACCACCACCCAGGTCATCGAGGCCGCCGGCGGGTGCTGGTCCGTCAGGCTCATCGGGCAGATAGCGCGTGTTGTCGAGCCGCAGCACTGCCAGTACCCGATCACGAAGCAGCGTGCCGAGGGGCGCGCCGCCCGCTCGCTCGAGCACCGCGCCAGCAACGACGTAGTTCGCAGTGGAGTAGTAGGCACCGCGCTCCACGTCGATCCAAGGCGCGAGTTCCTCGGCCTTCTGCAGCGCCTCGTCGAGCGAGTAGGCGCGGTCGAAGGGGAGGAGGAGCGGATCGATTGCGTCGGGATCGTCGAGATCATCGGCGAAGTCGGGAAGGCCGCTCGTGTGCGTGAGCAGTTGTCGAAGCGTGACGTCGCCGAGTGGGGAGTCGAGGTAGATGGCTATCGGCGAGTCGAGATCGATCGATCCGTCGGCTTCCATCACGAGCGCGAGCGCGGCGACGAACGATTTCGTGACGCTCGCAACGCGCCAATGGGTATCTGCGTTGACGTCACGGGGTGGATCGTCGGTGGTCTGACCACGGGACACGACGATGGGGTCGCCGTCGCCATGCTGGATTGCGACCACGCCAGCCGGCGCCTTCGTCGTACGCAGCAAGGTCGCGAGCCACTGATCCAGTTGGTCGAGCGTGGGCGTGGGCGTTGACGTTGTTGTCGGCGCCGTCGTCTCTGCATCGGGATGATCGTCCGCTGCGGAGCACGCCGAAAATACGCATGACGACACGAAGAACGCAAGGATTTGTTTGCCACGCACGATGGGAGTTCGCTTCACGAGCTCGCCACGGATCACCGACGTTCGCTTGGAGAGCGTCGCTCGTGGTTCGTGGACGAACCTCACCCGAGGCCCTCGAACATGTCGTCGATCGCGGTGTCTTGAATCTGATCGGCAGCGTCGACCGCCAACGTGAAATCATCGATCGGTGCCGCGATGTCGCCGGCCCCGAGCGGATCATCGAATGGCGAACCTGACGTTGTGAACGCACTGCCTCCGCTCGCATCGAAGTCGGATGCAGCGAGATCGTCGCCAACGGCGCCGCCGCTGGCTTCGGAGGTGTCGGCGAACTCGTCGGCGAGCAGCGTCTTGGCCGAGCTGAGGAGCTTCGCCGGATCGACGTCGATGTCGCCGTCAGAACGCCAAACGTCGATATCGCCGACCGTGGCCTCGGTGTAGCCGACCCCACCGGCCGCGGTCACGCCGAAGCCGCTGATCGAGCCAGTGGTCGTGAAGTCTTCGATGACATCGCCGTCTGACTCGACCCGCGTGTAGCCGTGGTCGACTTCGACGGTGAGGCCGTAGCCCTCCGCGTGGACCCCGTGCGTCACCTCGTCGACGGTGACGCCATCGACCTCGGAGTGCTGATAGCCCGCCGAAGCGCCGACTTCACCAAAGCCGACCTCACCGATTTCGGCATGCGTGCTGACACCGGTCATCGTGTCGCCGTCGGCTGTCTCGACGTGCGTAAAACCAGTCCCGCCTCCGATGTAGGTGCCCGACGGCAGTGTCCATGTGCCGTCGGCGTTGAGGGTCGTGCCCCACCCTCCGTCGGGGGTGCGTTGAAAACCCGAATCGGAGTCGACGGTGAAAACGCCGTACGGGGTGGGGACGGTGCCTTGCACGTGCCCGGCTACATCGACTCCGCCGTCGGGGCTGAGGTTCACGTGTCCGTCAACGAACGGCAATGGCCCGTAGTCGACGCCTGCGGTGATGCTCGACTCGATCCCTTGATCGCCGAGGCCGAACGTCGACTGTTGCCCGAGTGTGTCGTAGGCCGCGGTAACCCCGTTGTCTCCGATGGACGCTCCGGCCTGCGCGTAACCGTCGACACCGATGTTCGCGGAGAAGGTTCCGTCGTCGAAGTCGATGTCCACCACACCTCCGGACAGATAGTCGACGGTGTCGAAGATGTAGTCGTCGGTGGCGCCCAGCACCTCGCCAAGCGCGCCGCCCGTCGATGCATCGATTGCAGTCGCCAAGGCGCCGAACGTGTCGCCGACTGCGCCACCCACGGCGCCCGCAGCGGGGCCCACCTCGTCGACCACGGTTGCGATTCCCGAACCAACGGCTTCGGCCCCGTCGACAATCGTTTCGCCGACGTCTTCGACTACATCCACAATGACATCCCAGATTCCCAAGACGTGCGCTCCTGATCCCGGGTCCTCGACCAGTTGTCGACGACGGTGTTGCGTTGGTCGGCCGAGATCACGACCTGGTTGAACTCGTCGGCGGGTTCAACCGGCTCGGGGAACATATGGCGTCGAGCGCGGGTGCGCACTGTCGTCGCGTTGGTGGTTCTGCGACTCTTCGGCTGGTGTGTTCGATCATACGGACTGCAAGGAGCTGTGTCACCGGGCAGATGCCCAGTCCGGTGCCTACAGCTCTTCGAACCTCAGGGCAATGTTCTGGACCATCGCTCGTGAACTGTGCCGTACAGTCACGTGATGACGATTGTGCCGCCACTGGTGAGGAGCCCCGTGAACCGGAAGGAACCTGTGACCAGTCGGGTCGCGGCGCACCCGAGCAACATGATTCGCGCGATTCCGAGCTTTGTGTTCTCGGTGCCTCGCGGTTGGGTGCTCGACGAGGTGCCCGACGCGCTTGCCATCGTCCGTCTGCCCGAGGAGGTCGACGACTTCTGGGTCAACGCAATCCTCAGCCACCAGCGCGTCGCGCGGTCGGTCGATTTCGAGCAAGCGTCGCGGGTGACGTTCGCGAAGTTGCTGAAGAACTCACCCGAAGCCAAAGTCACCATGGAGCGCCTTGCTCGTTTCGGCAGCAACGTCGTGTACTTGCGCGGTATCGAGATGCTCGCGCCAACGTCGGGTCGGCAACTTGGTCAGCTCAACGCCCTGTTCTTCGCTCCGGTCGACGGTGAGGGTAAGACCGTCGACATGTTCCAATTCACGGCAACTGCACCCGCGGAGCTGATGAGCGAGTACTCCGATGCGATCGTCGAAATGATCTCCTCGTTTCGCTTCGTCTGACACTCGGGAATCACCGCGCGAGCAGAAGATCAACGGAACATGTCGGATGGGATACCGCAGCTTTCGAGGCCCGAGGCGAAGGTTTCGCTCGAGATCGGATCTTCGGTGTTGTCGTGTGGTCAGCGAGGTTCGAACTTCGGCGGCGTGAGGACGTCGGCGCGGCTGTAGTGGCCGATGACGTCGAAATATCGCTTCGCATGGAGTGCGTCGCTCAGCTCACAATCGACGACCAGCATCCCTTCGGTGTCGTACAACGGTCCGTCGATGACGGCGCCGTTCGGACCAATGACACACGCACCGCCGCGTCCGAAGACGTCGGTTCCGTCCGGAAGGGCAAGCGGGAAGTCCGCTGGGAACGCGGATGCAGGAATGAACTGCGGGACGCTCACGACGAAGGCGCCGGACTCGATCGCGATGTGCCGCATCGATGCGATCCAACTCTCGCTGTCGTCGGCGGTCGGCGCGAGCCAGATCTGCGGCCCGCCTTGATAGACCGCCCACCGGGCGAGCGGCATCCGGTTCTCCCAACAGATCAGTCCGCCGACGCGCGCGCCCGATGGGAGCGCGACGACGTCGAGGTCGTCTCCGGCACCGACACCGTGGAAGACCCGCTCGTGCATCGTCGGCATCAATTTGCGATGTCGGTTGAGCACGCCTTCGCCGCTCACCACCAGCAGCGTGTTGTAGAGCGAACCCGGGCGTGCGTCTTCGCGTTCGTTCACGCCGATCGCCACCGCGACCTCACGATCCGCGCACGCTTGGACGACACGGCCGATCTGTGGACCATTGACGTCAACGCTCGACGCCCACATCCGCTCCCAGAGTTCGTCGCAGCCAGTCGCCCACGTTGCCGCAGGTGCTGCCCACGCCCCGCTCGGGTAAAGCGACACGAAGCACTCGGGGAACACAACGAGTTCGGCGCCTGCGTCGGCCGCGTCACCGATCAACCGGATCGCCTTGTCGACGGTCGCTTCGGCATCGAGGACCACCGGAGTCGCTTGAACTGCAGCGACTCGCACTCGTTCGAACGTTGTCATCGTGTGAGACTACGCAGGTCGAGGCAGGACGCCATGCGGGAATCGGGAACACGACAACCTTGAACTCACCCGAAGGCGAGTTCGTGACCGACGAGCCGACTCCGATTTGCAAGACTCACGCACTCGAGCGCCGCAGGAGGAGCACCGAATGGCAATGGCACCGAAATCGAACTCGACCCGAAAGCCGCCCGCTCCGTCGGAGCATCGCGCTGATCTCGACGACTGGATCGCGAACGTGATGCCGCGCCTCCATCCGATTGTCGAGCAACTCGACCGGTCGATCCGCGCGACCATCCCCGAGCTGCAGTACGCGGTGAAGTGGAAGAAGGCGTACTACGGGACGAAGAAGCTCGGCTGGATCATCGAGATGGTGGCCTACGACGTCTCGGTCAACATCGTTTTCCATGGTGGCGCGGACTTCGATGCACCCCCACCGCTCGGGACCACCGACCGGACTCGCTACGTGAAGATCGCGACGCTCGAAGCGGCACAAGCACCCGAAATACAGCGATGGATCGAACAAGCGAGTCGTGTGCCCGGATGGCAGTGAGCGTGGAAGCACCGGTGTGAGCCACTGCCAACGAACCCAGGGCGACCGAGTCGAAACGAACGTGCCTACGCTCGGCGCGTGAACAAGACGGCGCCGAGATCGCGGCGCTGCGCGATCGGTGGAGGTGGCAACGGCCGTTGACCGACGACGCGCGAACGGAGCCTGCAATGCGCGGCGACGCTCGGCTGGTCGATCACTCGGACGCCGTGGAGCACGCCGAGTCGGATGCCACGACCGGACGGTTGGTCGCAACCGCCGCCGAATACGCGCGGTGGGAACTGGTCGTCGAGCGGCTCCTCGCGCTCGGGGCCGATCCGACCCTCCGAGATGACGTGTTTCACGCGACGCCTCGACAGTGAGCCGAGTTCCTCGGAAAGCAATCGGTCGTCGACTACTTCGATTCACTCGGATCGTGAAACCGAACGGACACCTCTCAAGACGCCCATAGCCTGACGACATGCTCGCTGCCCTGCTTGAAGCGGCGTTGCCGTCGCGGTTGGGGCGGAACTTCCGTTGGATGGTGGCGTCGTCGTGGAGCACCAACCTTGGTGACGGACTCGCGATTGCGGCGGGACCGCTGCTCATCGCGTCACAGACCGACGATCCGTTCGTTGTTGCGTTGGCTCCGATCGCGCAGCAACTTCCTTGGGTGTTGTTCGCTCTCACCGCCGGAGTGCTCGCCGATCGAAATGACCGTCGTCGCATCATGATGCTGGTCAACCTGGGCCGTGCGGTCGCGCTCGGAATGCTTGTCGCCGCGATCGCGTTCGACGCGGTGAACGTCGCAGTGGTGCTCGTGGTGATGTTCATCGTGGGGACCACCGAAGCGTTCGCCGACGTCACGTCGGGAACGTTGCTTCCGATGATCGTCGATCCCGATGAACTCACCACCGGCAACGTTCGGCTGAGCTTCGGCCATACGACGCTCAACCGACTCGTCGGCCCACCGCTCGGAGCGTTTCTCTTCGCTGCGGGCATGGTGTGGCCGTTCGCGGCGCAAGCGGTGTTGATGTTGCTCGGCGTCGTATTGCTCGGTCGAATGTCGAAATCGTGGACCATCGACGAAGTCAGCGCTGCGCCACGCGGGTCGATTCGGTCCGACATTGCCAATGGTGTGCGTTGGCTGTGGCAGGACCCGCCGATTCGCACGCTGACGTTGATCATCCTCACGTTCAACGTCACCTTCGGCGCGACGCTTGCCGTGTTCGTGCTCTACGTCGAACGACGGCTTGGGCTCGGACCCATCGGGTTCGGTGCTTTGGAAACCGTCGGTGCAGTGGGCGGGATGTCGGGCGCGGTCTTGTACAGCCGAGTCGAACGTCGTTTCGGTATGGCGCGGCTCATGCGGTTCGGACTGATCTTCGAGACGCTCACGCATGTGATCTTTGCGCTGACGACGCTGCCGTTGATCGCGATGGTGACGTTGTTCGCGTTCGGTGTGCACGAAGCGGTGTGGAGCACGACCGTGACAACGATCCGACAACGATCCGTTCCGCTCGAGTTGCAGGGCCGGATCGGCAGCGTCTACATGCTTGGGTTGGTGGGCGGACTTGTCGTTGGTTCGGCGATCGGCGGAACGATCGCGCAGGTGTGGGGCATGACCGCGCCGTATTGGTTCGCCGCCGCGGGCAATCTCGTGATCCTGGTCTTCATCTGGCGACAGATCGAAACCATTGCTGAGCCGTGAGGCAATGGTGGCGGGTTTGGTCGGCCGCCGCCGGATGGCGGCGCCGAAAACGCGGAGGGAGTGGGATTCGAACCCACGGAGGCTTGCACCTCACACGCTTTCCAAGCGTGCCGATTCGGCCGCTCTCGCATCCCTCCCGAGGGCGGGCGATCCTACCGGTGGCCAGTACAGTCTCGGTGGTCGAACTCCGGCGCGACCGTGCGATGGTCCGCCCGGGTCCGGCGCAGCGAGATCTCGTGAACCGAGTCAGGTCCGGAAGGAAGCAGCTCTCAGCGGGGCGTCTCGGGTGCCGCCGGGGTGCCTGGGCGGGCCGTCGGACGGCCGCCGCCAGGGCATCGAGTTGAAGGGCGCGCCACCGAGGTGAGCGTCGGATCTCACCGTTAGAGTGCTCGACGTGGCGTCGAACTCGCTCTACCGCAAGCACCGTCCTCAACGGTTCGCCGAGCTCGTCGGCCAGACCCACGTGACCTCTGCCCTTCAGCACGCGCTGCTGACCGACTCGGTCGGCCACGCGTATCTCTTCTCGGGTCCGCGTGGGACAGGCAAGACCACGACGGCACGAGTGTTCGCGAAGGCGCTCAATTGCCTCGACCTCGCCGACGACGGCGAGCCGTGCGGCAAGTGCATCAACTGCGAGTCGTTCACCGCCGAGAGCATCACGTTCCCCGATCTGTTCGAACTCGACGCGGCGAGCAACAACGGGGTCGAGGCAATGCGCGATCTCACCCAACGCGTGAGTCTCGGTCTGTCCGCGACGAGCAAGAAGAAGGTGTACCTCATCGACGAGGCGCACATGCTCACGGCTGGCGCCAGCAACGCGCTCCTGAAGACGCTCGAGGAGCCGCCCGCTCACGTCGTGTTCGTGCTTGCGACGACCGACCCACAGAAGATGCTTCCGACCGTGCGCTCGCGCACCCAGCATTTCGACTTCTCGTTGCTCGACCCGATGCAGCTGCGCGAACTCGTCGTCACGAACCTCGATCGTGAAGGCGTAGCGGTCGACGAGGCGGCGGTCGAAGTGATCGTGCGCAAGGCAGCCGGGTCTGGCCGCGACTCGTTGTCGCTGCTCGACCAGGCGCTCGCGCTCGGCCACGGTGCACTCGACGCCGACGTGATCGTCGCGATGCTCGGGTCGACCGGCTTCGATCGGCTGGTCGCGATTCTGCGTTCGATCGCTGCGGAGGATCCCGCCGGCGCGCTGGTCGCCGCGCACGATGCGTTCGCGTCGGGCGTCGACGCCCGACGCCTCGCCGAGGACCTGCTGCGCACCCTGCGCGATGCCTTCGTGCAGTCCACCTCCGCTGGGCGCGTTCCGTATGACGGCCCGGCCGCTGACGTCGCGACGCTGGCTGAGTTGAGCGAGGCGTTCGGGCTTTCGGGCCTGACCCGCGGCATCGAACTCCTCGGCGAGACGATCGCCGACATCCGCGGTCAGAACGTGGCCGATCCACGCCTGCTTCTCGAGGTCGCGCTCGTGCGGCTCGCACGGCGCGAGTCGCGCAGCGTCATCGAGACCCTCGCCGAACGGGTCGAGCGGCTCGAGCGTCAACTCGACACCGGTGCGCCCGCCACCCCAGCCGCACCCAGTCCGCCAGCCGCACCAGCCGAAGCGCTCCCCCCGGCTGCGCGCGCTCCTCGGCCCGCCCGAACGCCGCCACCGGCGCCCGCCACCGAGGCCGAACCGGCGGCTCGCGGGCCGCGCGCCACCCTGGGAGCGGTGCAGCGGGCGCCGAAGGCAACGCCCGAACCGGCCGCGGCGCCAACCGCCGAACCAACCGCAACGAGCACCGCTTCGTCGTCCCCCCCTGCGGCGAACCTCGAACTCGACGATGTCGTGCTGGCCTGGAGCGCGGCACTCGCGGCCATGAAACCGCCAGTGCGCGCTGCGGTGCAGGACGCGCAACCCATCGCGGTCGACGGCGGCACGATCACCTTCGGCGTCCCCAACGGTCCCCGCGCCGAGATGATGAAGAAGCGATTCAAGAACGAAGCCGGCGATGTCCGCGCGGCGCTCGCGGCCCAGCTCGGTGCGGAGCCGAAATTCAAGATCGTCTCGCACGACTTCGATGACCAACACGCATTCGCGGCACGGTCGGCCCGCGTCGAGGACGCGACCGATGAACCGCCGCCGCCCGATGACCCGGACGATTATGTCGATCCGACCGAGTTGGTCGCCGCTCCCGCGGGTGACGCGCCGGTAGATTCGACGACCCGAGTAGTCGAGGCCTTCCCCGGCGCCCAGATCGTCGAAGAACGGCCGCGCTGAACCGAAGGCGTTGGTGATGTCCGAGCAACCTGACTCCGGCACCGACCTGTTCGCGCAGGTGATGAACTTGCAGTCGGGCATGCAAGCCGCCCAGGAAGAGATCAGCGCAACGACGGTCGTCGGAACTTCCGGCGGTGGGTTCGTGCGCGTCGAACTGCGTGGATCGGGAACCGAAGTCGTGAGTGTGACCATTGCTCCCGAAGCTGTCGAGGCGATCGACGAACTCGAAGATCTGGTAGTCGCGGCCGTCAACGATGCGTTGCGTCGGTCGGCCGAATTGACTCGCGACCGGCTCGCCCAGGCGACGGGTGGCATCGACCTCGGCTCGTTCTTCGGCGGCGACCCCCAGTGAGTGTGTACACGGGGCCGTTGCAGGCGCTCATCGACGAACTCAATCGCCTACCGGGCATCGGTCCGAAGTCGGCGCAACGCATCGCGTTCCATCTGCTGAAGATCCCCGCTGAAGACGCCAAACGGCTCGCACACACGATCATCGAAGCGAAAGACAAGGTGCGCTGGTGTCGCACCTGCTTCAACGTCACCGATTCGGACCAATGCCAGTTCTGCGCCGACGACGGCCGAGACGCCTCCCAGGTCTGTGTGGTCGAAGAAGCTCGCGACATCGTGGCAATCGAACGCAGTGGCGTGTTCAAAGGGCGCTACCACGTGCTGCAGGGTGCGATCAGCCCGATCGAAGGAATCGGGCCCGATCAACTGCGCGTGCGCGAGCTGCTCCAGCGGCTCGAAGACCACTCGATTGTCGAACTCATTCTTGCCACCAACCCCAACGTCGAGGGCGACGCCACCGCGAGCTATCTCGCACGTTTGCTCAAGCCGATCGGCGTTCGGGTCACGCGATTGGCGAGCGGCCTCCCGCAGGGCGGCGACCTCGAGTTCGCCGACGAAGTGACGCTCGGCCACGCGCTCGAAGGCCGACGCGAATTGTGACCGTTCGCGCCGCGGCGTCGCGCGAGCGCAGCGACTAATTGAACGTCGGATTCAGCGTCACGTTCCAGGCCCAGAGCAAGCCGAGACCTACGACGATCGGGATCGTCGGGATCGAGATGTCGCGGCGCCGCCACGCAATCAGTGCATACGCGACCAGCGCGACGACCAACACGCCGACGGGCGAGAAACGCAACGAGGCGACGACGTCACCACGCAGCAGTGACACGACCGAACGCGTCGCTCCACACAGCGGGCAGGGCACGTCGGTCAGGCTGAGCAGCGGACACACGGTGGGATGCGGAAGCAGTGGCCAAGCCGCGGCGACGCCGCCCATCACGACGGCTCCGCCACGGAGAACCCGCAAGTCGATCGTGCTGGCGTTCATGCGCGTTCCTTCGCCACGACAATGCCCTCGAGCACATACTCGGGATGCACGTTCGAGGGTAGCCCAACCACCCGAGGTGCGATCTGGCGCGCGAGCTTCAGGGCGAGGTCGTGACGGGCTACCGGTGCCAGCGACACTCGACGATCCAAGAAGTGTCGGATCGTGGCGACATCGCTGGCACTGACCAGCGTGACGTCCCACGATGCAACTGCGTGCGCGGGCACCGTCGGGATGGCGTGATTCGACCGCAATCGGACCTCGGCTTCGGAGGTGTCACGATCGCGCACGACAAGCGTTCCCGCCGCGAGATCGCCGAGGCGTTGCGCGTGCTGGGTGGCAATCATGGTGACGAACCCGGCAGCGTAGAGAAGCGGGAAGAAATCGATCAGGCGAACCGTGTTGCGGATCGCGGTGGCGAGAAACGTGACCGGACGACCCTCGCGATCAACCACTCGGATCCCGGCGGCCTTCTTGCCGGGGGTCTGACCGCGCAGGAGCGGTTCGAACACGAAGTCGTACCCGAACACGACGATGAAGACTGCGATCAAGAGCCCGGCGCGCGTGAAACCCGAGTCCCCGATTGCAGTCCCGACCAGCAACAAGGCGATCACGGCGCCGAGTTGGATCAGCGAGTCGAGCAGGCGGGCGAGGAAGCGGGCGCCGATCCCGACGACGGACATCGTGATCCGAACACCTTCGGGTGTCGTGATCTCGATGTGGTCGTCGATGGTCACGCCGAAACGGTAGACCAGAGTCCCGATATGGACGTCGAGACCTTTACCCGCGACCGTCAGACCGGTTGGGACGAGCTGCGCGTCCGTTGTGATCGCGCGGGCCGACGGCCCGATCGCCTTCCCCCAGACGAGATCCGCCAGCTTGGAGAGGGGTACCGCTCGGCTGCCGCCGACCTCGAGTATGCCCGCCGTCGCTATCCGTCGACGCCGACGGTCGCGCGTCTCGAAGCGCTCGTTGCCGCCGCCCGACCGTTGGTGTATCCGAGAGGCCCTCAAACGACGACGTTCCGAGCGTTCGTCACGACCGGCTATTGGCGCCGGGTCTGCGAACGACCCGGAGCCGTGCTCGTCGCAGCGTTGGCATTGTTCGGGCCGATGGTGATGACCGCGTACTGGGCATGGGAGGACCCGGCGGCTGCGTCCGGACTGGTTCCCGAGATGTTTCAGGGGGTCACCGAACCGAAGACCGAAGGTGACGATCTCGGGTTATCGGTCGATCAGCAGGCTGAGTTCTCGACCCAGATCTTTACGAACAACATTCGCGTCACCGCCATGGCGTTCGGAGCCGGCGTGCTGCTCGGCGTCGGGGCGCTCTATTTCCTTGCGTACAACGGCGTGGTGATCGGAGCGGTGATCGGACTCGCGATCGATGCGGGAAACACGCGCCCGATGTTCGCGCTGATCCTCGCCCATGGTGTACTCGAACTGTCGTGCATCGTCGTTGGGGGTGCCGCCGGATTACGGATGGGCTGGGCCATCGTTGCACCGGGCCTTCGTAGTCGAGGCGACGCGCTCCGCCGCGAAGCCAGAGCCGCGGTCGAGATGATGATGGGTACGGCTGCATGGCTCGTGATCGCAGGACTGATCGAAGGGTTCATCACGCCGTCCGGCATGACGGTCGCGAGCGCGTCGGCCATCGGAGGTTCCGTCGGCGCGATCTTCTGGATCCTCGTCATCGTGCGCGGGCGCCGCCCAATCGAGCGCGATCGATGGGGTCGAAGGATCTCACACGCAATCGTCAAAGACGCGCGCGTGACTTCAGCCTGAGGTATTCGCGCACGGTCGCCTCGGCGAGGTGATCGGTCGGCGCCTCGACGAAGCTCGCCGCGACTCCACGAAGTCGCTGCACCACTTGGGTGCGCGTGGCGAGCACGTCGATCGCGACCGCGCGTTCCCACCCCTCGCGGGCAGTACCTCCTGAAGTGTTCGCCATGGTCTCGATGTCGCGATCGGTTGCGCTCACCACCATGACGGCATGGCGACGTGCGAGAACTGGCACGGCGTGGAGCAACGAACGGGCCGCAGCATGATCGAGGACGTCGGTGAAGACGATCACGAGGGAGCGTTTGGTATTGCGGACCGTTCGGAAGGCGAGTTCGTAGTCGGAGTCGAACGGTCGGGGTTCGAGATCGTGGATCGCCGCCAGCACCGCTCGTTCCCCCCGGCGTCGGGTCGGGATCGATCGACGAATCTCACGATCGAACGCGATGACGCCGCATCGATCGCCGAGCACGTCGGTGACGGCAGCAACGGCCGCGACCGCGTCGACCGCAGCGTCGAGTCGAGTGTGGTTGCCGAGCGGTGCAGCCATGAGTCGTCCCGTGTCGACGAGCGCGACGACGTCGCGGTCTTGTTCGACGCGGAATTGGTTGCTCATCGGACGACCGGCACGAGAGGTCGCCGCCCAGTTGATCTGACGGAGGTCGTCGTCGGGTTGGTACTCACGGATCGACTCGAATTCGGTACCCAGGCCGAGCGGACCGCGGCGAAGTCTGCCCGCATCGACAAACCGGCCCTCGCGGACCGCGGTGGCGATTCGGCGCGCCCGCGGGACGTCTGGATAGACGACGATGTCGGCGCTGCCCTCACCTTTGAAGTTCCAAGCGGCCAGACCGAGCGGGCCCCGCCGCCGCGCCGCCACATCGGGGAGGGCGTGGCGTCCCCGCCGCAGTGCAACGAGTTCGGCACGCAGCCCTCCGACCGACTCCGGCGGCTCGATCCGCACGTCGGGTGTTCGCGGCTGACGCACGCGGACGCGCCCGATGTCGCGTCCGAGCACGGTGATCGACAACGGCACAGCGACGCCTCGCGGCACGATGTTCAGCGCTCCCCGCGTCAACCGCGGTTTGGTTCGCGCCAACGCCGCATCGACCGCGGCCACCAGCAGCACGATGAGCCCCGCCGCGACTGCGGCGTCGACGGACACGACGAGCGCGCTGAGCGCGCACAACGCCACGAGGGCCGCGGTGAGGGGAGTGGGGTTCATCGCGGAACGGGTACCGCGCTCAACACGTTGCGGAGCACGTCCGTTGCGCCGAATCGCTCCATCTCGGACTCGGGTCGCATCACCAATCGGTGGCCGAGCACGGCAGGTGCAACTGATCGAACGTCGTCGGGTGTGACGAAATCACGGCCTGCGAGCCGCGCCGCGGTCTTCGAAGCCGCGATGAGGTGAATTGCGGCGCGCGGGCTGGCGCCGAGCAACACTGCGGGCTGGTCACGCGTTTGGCGCACGATCGCAACGGCGTAGCGCACGACATCGTCGGCGATCTTCGTCGCGTCGATCACCGATCGAACTTGGAGCAAGTCGTCGGCGGTCGTCACTCGCTCGACATCTTCGAGGGTGGCTGGTGCGAGTCCTCGATGCGCCATCGTCGCGATACGAACCTCGTCGTCGACACTCGGGTAACCGATGTCGAGTTTCGCGAAGAAGCGATCCAACTGCGCTTCGGGGAGCGGGTAGGTGCCCTCGTATTCGATCGGGTTCTGTGTCGCGATCACGATGAACGGTCTGGGGAGTGGGCGCGAGATGCCGTCGACCGACACCTGCCCTTCTTGCATCGCTTCGAGCAGCGCAGCCTGGGTCGTCGGCGGCGTGCGGTTGATCTCGTCGGCGAGCAGCACGTTGGTGAACAC